>JACCDW010668234.1_pt1 | contig 118527 bp, 116 predicted proteins | sample 7449781 | NCBI WGS metagenome assembly JACCDW01 (sample SAMN15323449, study PRJNA562643) | freshwater metagenome | isolation source: river surface water | place: USA:Blue River Watershed | collected 2017-08-18 | reverse complement strand
TTGGAGGCTTCCACTTCAGCGGGGTCTTCCTCGTCGAGGTCGCGGTAAGCGACGATCTCGGGGTGGCGGAACAAGGCGTTGCTGTCAAAGTTGAACTTGGCGTCCAAGGCGATGATGTTGCCCTTGCTGTCGCGGTTCAGGGGGTTGATTTCCACCAAGGATGCGTCGGTGTCCATGTAGCACTGGTAGAGCTTTTTGAACACATCCACCGCTTGTGCCGTGGAGTCGGCGGGCAGGCCGATCGCATTGGCGATGTGGGTGGCTTGTGCGTCTTGCAGACCGGTCAGCGGGTCGATGAACTCGGTGATGATTTTCTCGGGCGTGCTGTGCGCCACTTCCTCGATGTCCATGCCGCCTTCGCTGGAGGCGATGAAAGCGATCTTTTGCGTGGCACGGTCGGTGACCACTGACACGTAATATTCTTTTTGAATGTCGGCACCGTCTTCTATATAGAGGCGTCGCACTTTTTGGCCTTCGGGGCCGGTTTGGTGGGTTTTGAGCTGCATGCCCAAAATTTCGCTGGCCAAGCGCTTCACATCGTCGATGCTTTTGGCCACTTTCACGCCGCCACCTTTGCCGCGACCACCCGCGTGGATCTGGGCTTTCACCACCCAGACCGGGCCACCGAGTTTTTGCGCGGCTTCGACCGCTTCTTGAACCGTGAAGGCGGCGATGCCGCGAGGAACCGGCACACCGAATTGGCGCAAGATGTCCTTGCCTTGGTATTCATGGATTTTCATGGGACTCGCTTTCTAGGGGTCAGCCTACAAATTGCTGGCCTGATGGTCTGTTCGTACCCGGTACAGCGCGGGATTGGCACGAAATGTATCATGCTGCATTGCATCAAAATGCCCTGCTGTCCATCAAATGACAGCTGGCTTACAGGCGGCTTTTCAGCCTTGTTTTTCAGAAAGTTCATCCCCATGACAAAGGTTTTCATCGACGGCGAAGCCGGCACCACGGGCCTGCAAATTCGTGAGCGCTTGGCGCTGCTGCCCCAGGTGAGCCTGGTCAGCATCGACCCCGCGCAGCGCAAAGACCCTGCGGCCAAGCGTGCCCTGATGGCCGAGGTGGACTTGGTGGTGTTGTGCCTGCATGATGACGCGGCCCGCGAATCGGTGGCGATGATCGACGCCATGACGGGCCAACGCCCCCGCATCATCGACGCCTCGACCGCGCACCGCACACAGGCCGATTGGGTGTATGGCTTCCCTGAGTTGGCGCGTGGACAAGCCGACAAGGTACGCCAAGCCAATCGCGTGGCCAACCCAGGTTGCTATGCGACGGGCGCGATTGCGTTGATACGTCCGCTGATCGATGCCGGCTTGATTCCTCACGACTTTCCCTTGAGCCTGCCCTCAGTCAGTGGCTACTCAGGCGGTGGACGCCCCATGATTGAAGCCTATGAAGCAGGTCAAGCGCCTTTGTTTGAAGCCTATGCACTGGGCCTGTCGCACAAACACATTCCTGAAATCATGCATTGCACTGGTTTGACCTGCAGGCCTCTGTTTGTGCCCAGCGTGGGTAATTTTGCGCAAGGGATGATCGTGCAGATACCGTTGCATATGGCATCGCTGCCGGGCCACGTGAAAGCGACCGATTTGCATGACGCACTGCTTGCCCATTACGCCCAAATCAATGACCCGGCTGACCCCTGCGTGAAGGTGTTGCCGCCGACAGATGACTTGAAACTGGATGCCACTGCCTTGAACAACACCAACCAGATGGAGTTGCGTGTGTTTGCAAACGACACCCATGGCCATGCGGTGCTGATGGCGCGCCTGGACAACCTGGGCAAAGGCGCCAGCGGCGCGGCGGTGCAAAACCTGCGGTTGATGCTGGGCATTTAATCGTCATTGCGAGGAGCCGTCATTGCGAGCAGCCGTCATTGCGAGGAGCCGTCATTGCGAGGAGCCGTCATTGCGAGCGTAGCGAAGCAATCCCTCGTCATTGCGCGGAGTTGTCATTGCGAGGAGCGAAGCGACGAAGCAAACTGACGAAGCAAGCTGCCGTTATTCCTCGGCGTCGTCGGCCAAGCCCGCCACCACCTGCCGCACCACCTCACCTGAAAACCCCCGCGTGGCCAAAAAACGCGCCTGGCGATTGCGCGTGGCTGCATCGGTGGCGACATGGCCGAATTTTTTTTGCCAAATGACCCGTGCCCGGGCCAGTTCAGAGTCTTTCAAACCAGCCATGGTTTCAGCCACCAAGTCTGGCGACACACCTTTGGCCTGCAACTCTTGGCGCAGCCGCATGCCGCCCAATTTGCCAGCACGGCGATGGACCAAGGTTTCAGCCACCCGCGCGTCATTCACCAAACCCTTGGCCTCGAGCTGCGCCAAGGCTTGCTCAATCTCCTCGGGGCTGGCGTCCTCGGCAGCGAGTTTGTCGCGCAGGGCCTGGCGCGAGTATTCACGCTGAGCCAACAAATTGACCGCACGCGCTTTGACCGAGGTGTTTTTGCCCGAAACGGTGGTGCCGCTGTCTTGGTCTGAGGGTGCTTGCATGGTGGGGCTTTTGCCCCGCACCAACCCAGACCCGGCAGTGTTGTCAGCCGCGCGGAGTTGAACCCCGCCTTGGATCACTTTGAAGGGCCAGTTCACCACAGCCGCTCTCACTTCACCGCTTGCAGTTTGACGTCTTCCACTTCTTGCGCCAACAAGGGGATGCCCAAGGACTCGCGCACCTTGTTTTCAATTTCGAACGCCAATTCGGGGTTCTCGCGCAAGAACTCGCGGGAGTTGTCGCGGCCTTGGCCGATTTTTTCACCTTGGTAGGCGTACCAAGCGCCGGACTTGTCGACGATCTTGGCGGCGACACCCATGTCGATGATTTCACCGTGGCGGCTGATGCCCTCGCCAAACAAGATGTCGAACTCGGCGGTTTTGAACGGGGGGGCCACTTTGTTTTTGACCACCTTGACCTTGGTTTCGTTGCCGATGGACTCTTCGCCCTTTTTGATGGTGCCAGTGCGGCGGATGTCCAAGCGCACAGACGCGTAGAACTTCAAGGCATTGCCGCCGGTGGTGGTTTCGGGCGAGCCGAACATGACGCCGATCTTCATGCGGATTTGGTTGATGAAGATGACGGTGCAATTGGTTTTCTTGATGTGCGCGGTGAGTTTGCGCAGCGCTTGGCTCATAAGGCGGGCTTGCAAGCCAGGCAAGGAGTCGCCCATTTCGCCTTCCAATTCGGCCTTGGGTGTGAGGGCGGCCACCGAGTCGATGACGATCAGGTCGACCGCGCCAGAACGCACCAGGCTGTCAACGATTTCCAAGGCTTGCTCGCCAGTGTCAGGCTGGCTGATGAGCAGGTCTTGCAGGTTGACGCCCAGTTTTTGCGCGTACTGCACATCCAAGGCATGCTCGGCATCGACAAACGCGCAGGTGCCAGCTTGTTTTTGCATTTCAGCGATGACTTGCAAGGTGAGGGTGGTTTTGCCGGACGACTCAGGACCGTAAATTTCGATGACCCGACCGCGTGGCAAACCGCCCACGCCCAAAGCGACGTCCAAACCGAGGGAACCCGTGGACACCACCTGGATGTCCTCGATGGCCTCGCCCTCGCCCAAACGCATGATGGTGCCTTTGCCAAACTGCTTTTCAATTTGGGCCAAGGCGGCTTGCAAGGCTTTGGCTTTTTCGCCGGCGGCGGCGATGCTCTTGACGTTGTCCATGGAAAACTCCTTTAAGGTCAATGGGTTGTGAACTTCATCGAAACCTGTTGCTAACCACAGGCTGGATGCTTGAACAGTACTTTATCGCAGATTTAAAACTTGTAAACCCTTTTTTTGGTCAGTTTGCCTTACGATATAACCATGAGCATCAACCTGCTTCCCGGCGCCCAAGACTGGCGGCAATCCCACCTCGGTCGGCTGCTGGGCCACGCCATGCGCCGCTTTGACGAGCGGGTGTTGGAACTCATGGCCCAGCACATCGAGGTGCCGCTGGCCTTGGCCAATTTGGCGGCACGCGACAAGGTGAGCGCCGCACACATTCACATCACACGCCATTTGCCTTTGGGTGGCGCTCGCTTGAATGAATTGGCCAGCATGGCGGGCATGAGCAAACAGGCCATGGGCGATTTGGTTACGCAGTGCGAAGCGTGGGGCTTGGTCGAGCGCTTGCCCGACAGCTTGGACAGCCGTGCCAAACGCATCGTGTTCACCGACACCGGTCTGTCTTGGGTGCGTGCCTTTGAACAAGCGGTGGCGCAAGCGGAAAGTGAATTCCGCGAAGCCGTGGGTGCGGATGTGGCCACCGTGGTCAGCCTGGGGCTCGACGCATATGCCAATGGCTATCGTTAACCCCATATCGCCAGTTTTGACGTCAGAAAGCTGAAAGCTGCACCTAGAATGAAACTGAAACGCTCTCAAGCGTCAGGGGAGAAGGTGCATGCGCATATTGATAGCCGAAGATGACCAGGTGCTGGCCGATGGCCTGCTGCGCACCTTGCGTGCTTCCGGCGCTGCGGTCGACCATGTGGCCAATGGCAGCGAAGCCGATGCCGCCCTCATGACCTCGAACGAATTTGATCTGTTCATCCTCGACCTGGGTCTGCCCAAATTGCATGGCCTGGAGGTGTTGAAACGCCTGCGCGCCAGGGGCAGCAGCATACCGGTGCTGATCCTCACGGCCGCCGACAGCGTGGACGAACGCGTCAAGGGCCTGGACTACGGCGCCGACGACTACATGGCCAAGCCGTTCAGTTTGCAAGAACTTGAAGCGCGTGTGCGCGCACTCACCCGCCGCGGCATGGGCAGCACCACCGCCACCATCAAACACGGTCCGCTGGTGTACGACCAAGCCGGGCGCATGGCCACCATTGACGGGCGCATGGTCGAGTTGTCGGCCCGCGAATTGGGTTTGTTGGAGGTGTTGTTGCAGCGCGTGGGCCGTTTGGTCAGCAAAGACCAGTTGGTCGAGCGCCTGTGCGAGTGGGGCGAAGAGGTGAGCAACAACGCGATCGAGGTGTACATCCACCGCTTGCGCAAGAAAATTGAAAAGGGCCCGATCCGCATTGCCACGGTGCGCGGCCTGGGTTATTGCCTGGAAAAAATTGCACCCCCTGCACCTTGAAGCTGCACCTCACGTGAAGCGCGTCGCATGGTGAAGCTGTTTCAACGTCGCCAAAACTCGCTGTTTGGCGAAATCCTCGACTGGATGCTCACCCCCTTGCTGCTGCTGTGGGCGATCACTTTTGGGTTGACTTGGCTGGTGGCCGAAGGCATTGCGCGGGTGCCATTCGACCGCGGCTTGGGCCACAACGCCAAAGCGCTGGCAGCGTTGGTGCAAATCGACCACGAGCGGGTCAAGTTCGCCTTGCCACAACCGGCACGTGAAATTTTGCATGCCGACGAAACCGACCAGGTCTACTACCAGGTGCTGGGCAGTCAGGGTGAGTTTTTGAGCGGGGACCGGTTGCTGCCGCTACCGATGGAAGACGAGAAACTGGTCACCAATGAGCTGCGCATGCGCGACGATGTGCTGCAAGGCACACCGATTCGGGTGGCCTACATCTGGGTGCGGGTGGAAGCACCCGACGCGCGTCCGGCCTTGGTGCAAGTGGCTGAAACGCTGGAGAAACGCTCGGTGCTGGCGCGTGAAATCATCCAAGGCGTGATGCTGCCCTTGTTCGTCATCTTGCCTTTGGCGGTGTTGCTCGTGTGGCTGGCCTTGGCGCGCGGCATCCAGCCGCTCAACCAATTAGAAGAACGGATCAGGCAGCGTCAACCCGACGACATGAGCCCGCTGGACGAAAGCGTGGTGCCCACCGAGGTGCTGCCCTTGGTGTCATCGATCAACGATTTGTTGACCCGCTTGAAAGACTCGATCGCCACCCAAAAACGCTTTTTGGCCGACGCCGCCCATCAACTGAAAACACCCTTGGCGGGCTTGCGCATGCAAGCCGATTTGGCCCAGCGCGCTGACGCCAGCGCTGATGATTTGAAGCAGTCCTTGAAGCAAATTGGCCGCGCCAGCATGCGCGCCACCCACACGGTCAACCAGTTGCTGGCGCTGGCGCGCGCCGAAAGCAGCGGCGCACCCATCGCCATGCAACAGTGTGATTTGGTGGCACTCACCATGGACGTGGTGAAGGACTCGCTGCCGCGCGCCATGGACCGCCACATCGACCTTGGGTTTGAGGGGCCCAGCCACACCGACAAAGCCATGATGCTGGGCAACCCCACCTTGCTCAAAGAGATGGTGCGCAACCTGATCGACAACGCGATCAACTACACCCCCTCCAGCTTGGAACACCCCGGCGTGGTCACCGCCAGGGTGGGGGGTCATGCCGCCTCGGGTTGGAAACTCCAGGTGGAAGACTCGGGACCTGGCATTCCAGCCGCTGAGCGTGAACGGGTGTTCGAGCCTTTTTACAGAGCGCTGGGCACCGAAGCCGATGGTTCGGGCTTGGGTTTGGCGATCGTGCTGGAGATTGCCGACAAACACCAAGCGAAACTCCAACTCGACGACACCCATCCCGGACAACCACAGCCTGGCGCGCGATTCAGCATTCTGTTTCGGCCCAGCTTTTGATGTTTGAAAGTTGAATCCCATGCCTGTTAAACGCCTGTTCCTGTGGGTCTGTTTGGCCTGGTTACCCAGCGTTCATGCCGCTTGCCCAGATGAAGCCGCCATCCAGGGCTATTTGTCCGACTTCGCCAAGCGCCAAGTCAGCAAAGGCTTTGGCCCCGACTTGTCGGCGGCTGACGCTGAATGCGCCAAGGCCCAAATCACCGCCAAACTGCCGCTCTACCTGGGCAAACGCATCGGCTACAAGGCCGCGTTCACCAGCCAAGCCGCGCAACAACAATTTGGTTTGGACGGCCCGCGCTGGGGCAGCATGTTCGATCGCAACATGGTCGACATCATCGCGGTCTTGCCCGCCAACTTCGGTGCCCGCCCCATGCTGGAAGCGGACATGATTGTCGAGGTGAAAGACCCGGCATTGGCAGACGCCAAAACGCCCTTGGAGGCCTTGGCCTGCTTGGAATCGATGGAGCCCTTCATCGAACTGCCCGACCTGATGCTGGCCGACCCACTCAGCGGCAACAACTTGGTCGCCATCAACGCAGCATTTCGTGGCGGCGTGACCGGTGCTGACATCCCTTTGCCAGCCACCACAGCCATGGTCGACGCCTTGGCCAACATGACGGTGGTGTTGACCGATCTGAATTCTGGTCAAGAACTGGGACGCACCGCTGGCAAGAGCCTCATGGGACACCCGCTGAACGCCGCCATCTGGCTGGCCCAAGCCTTGAAAAAAGAAGGCATCACCTTGCGCAAGGGTGACCTGCTCAGCTTGGGCAGTTTCTTTCCTGCACGGCCTGTGGTCTCAGGCATGCAGGTGCAAGTTCAGTACCTGGGACTGCCAGGCAACCCCAGCGTCTCAGTGACGTTCAACTGACCCACCTCATTGGGCTTGGCCAAAAACCACCACGTGATCTGCCTCTAAGCGAATGCCAATCCACTCACCAATGTGGTGGTCGTGGTGACTGGGCACATGCGCCATAACTTCTTGCCCGCTGGCCAACTGCAAGGTGTATAAAAACTCGGAACCGCGAAACGCCTTGCGCACGATTTGCGCTTTCACGGGCGCGTCGTCGTCATGAACAATGTCATCGGCGCGCAGCAACACCTCGCAGGCATCTGCCGGCCCGACTTGGCTTTGCTTCAAATCCTCGGCCACATCGTCGAGCGCACCCAAGGGGGTTTGCAACTGCATCTTGCCGTCATGCTGTTGGACACGCGCCGGTGCAAACACACCGTGACCAATGAACTCGGCCACAAACCGGGTGCTCGGGCGGTGGTACAGCGTGTAGGCCGCGTCCCATTGGTGCAACTGCCCTTGGTGCATCACGCCAATCACATCGCCCAGCGCAAAGGCCTCCATTTGATCGTGCGTGACAAACAAGGCCGTGGTCTGCGCTTGTTTCAAAATATCGCGCAACTCATGGGCCAATCGCTCGCGCAAATCGATGTCCAAATTGGAAAAGGGTTCGTCCAGCAGCAGCAACTGCGGCTCGGGTGCCAAGGCACGCGCCAGCGCCACGCGTTGCTGTTGCCCGCCCGACAATTCATGGGGGTGGCTGCGCCCCACGTGGTGCAAGCCGACCAAAGCCAACATGTCCGCGACACGCGCTTGGCGTTGGTCTTTGGGCCAATGAGCCAAACCAAACGCGACGTTGTGCCAAACATCCAAATGGGGGAACAAGGCATAGTCTTGAAACACCATGCCGATGCGACGCTGCTCAGGGGGGACGTGGTGTTGCGGGCTGCTGATCAGCTGATCGGCCATCTTCACGCTGCCGTGCTGGACTTTTTCCAGGCCCGCCACGGCGCGCAGCAAGGTGGTTTTGCCGCAGCCCGAGGGACCGATCAACACGCCCATTTGGCCCTTGGGCAAGGTCAAGCTCACGTCTTGCACGGCGTCTTGCGTGCGGCCTGGGTAGCGCACTTGCAGATGAGTGACTTCGAGGTACATTGAGCCCATTGTAGGCAGCTCATATGTTTTTACTTTCTGGTTTCCGCGCGCTTTTCACCGTCCTGCTGGCCTTGCCTGTCTTCATGATCGGGGCCGCCTGGCTGCAATGGGACGCGGTTTCAGCGCAGGTGCTGCTCGACTTGTCTGAAACGGTGTTGCCCGACTACCTGGCCAGCAGTGTGTGCTTGTGTCTGGGGGTGGCCTTGGGAGTGGTCAGCATGGGCGGCGTGACCGCGGCCGCCATCAGTTTGTTTGAATTTCCCGGACGCAAAGTGCTGGCCTGGGCCTTGTTGCTGCCCTTGGCCATGCCCGCCTATGTCGTGGCCTATGCCTACACCGATTTTTTGCAATACAGCGGTCCGCTGCAAAACAGTTTGCGCCAGTCTTTCGGCTGGCAAGGCGCTTTGTGGCCCGATGTGCGAAGCGTGTGGGGTGCTGCGGCCGTGCTGAGCCTGAGCTTGTACCCCTATGTCTACCTGTTGACCCGCACGGCCCTGACTGAACGGGCGTCGCAACTGATGGAAGCCGCGCGTTTGTTGGGCGCTTCTTTGCCCCGACGCATTTGGCGTGTCGCCCTGCCACTGGCGCGACCTGCCATTGCTGCGGGTTTGGCTTTGGCGCTGATGGAAACCCTGGCCGACTTTGGTGTCAGCAGTTATTTCGGGGTGCAAACCTTCACCGCGGGCATTTACAAAGCCTGGTTGGTGATGGACAACCGCTGGGCGGCGGCGCAACTCTCCAGCATGCTGCTGGTGTTGGTGGGCTTGATGCTGTGGCTGGAGTCCCGCGCCCAGTCAGGCATGCGGTTTGTCAACAACCGAGGGGGGGCGCGTGGCAGCGATTCACAACCCTTGCGTTTGCAAGGCTGGGCTGCTGCGCTGGCTGTCTTCGCCTGTTTGATGCCGATCCTGTTGGGCTTTGTGCTGCCCGTCTCGATCATGCTCCATGCCTTGTGGCAAAGCAGCCAAACCCAGGCATTGCCCTGGTCATCGTTCATGCGTTGGACTTGGCACAGTGTGTCTTTGGGCGGACTCACGGCCGTGTTGGCGGTTGCCATGGCGCTGGCACTGGCTTACAGCGTGCGGGTTAGACCCAGCAGTGTGTGGCGTCGCGGGAGCCTGCGCGTGGTGGGACTGGGCTATGCCGTGCCCGGGGTGGTGATCGTGGTCGGTCTGCTGTGGCCGGTCAACTGGCTGCAAAGCCTGTGGCCGGCAAGCCAGGCCGGCTATTGGTTGACCGCCACTGTGCTGGGCGTGGTGTGGGCTTACCTGGTGCGCTTCATCGCGGTGGCGCTGCAAAGCGTGCAAAGCGGCTACAGCCGCATCTCAGCGGCCACTGATGAAACCGCTCGCATGCTCGGCAGTTCAGGTTGGTCCCTTTTTTCACAGGTGCATTGGCCTTTGCTCCAACGCGCGACGGCAGCTGCCACCCTGTTGGTTTGGGTGGACGTGATGAAGGAATTGCCTGCCACCTTGATCCTGCGCCCCTTCAACACCGACACCCTGGCGGTGGTGGCCTACCAACTGGCACGAGACGAACGCTTGGGCGAAGCGGCTTTGCCCTCTTTGGCGCTGGTGTTGGTCGGTCTGTTGCCCGTCATTTGGCTGGGTCGCACGCAAAAAAACCCCGCTTGAATCCGGGCATGAAGCCCATCAAATGAGAATAATTCCTATTTGAGAGTAAGATCAGACCCCTCTTCTTTGTGAATGTGGGCCATGCCATCTCTGTTTTCACCCCTGATGCAACGCAGCATGCGCGTTGTTCTCCTGACCCTGGTTTTGGGCAGCGCACCCATGGTGCACGCCGAAGAACCCGTGCTCAACCTCTATTCCGCCAGGCACTACGCCACCGATGAAGCGCTGTATGCCAATTTCACCAAAGAAACCGGCATCCGCATCAACCGGGTGGACGCGGATGACGCGGGCATCTTGGCCAGACTCAAGGCCGAAGGCAGTGCTTCACCGGCCGATGTGATTTTGTTGGTGGACGCGGCCCGGCTGTGGAAGGGCGAAGTGGACCAGTTGTTTGCGCCGGTCAAGTCACCCGTCTTGGAACAAGCCGTGCCAGCGCACTGGCGCGCCCAGTCGCGCCCCGAGGGCACGATGTGGTTTGGCTTGTCCACCCGGGCGCGTTTGATCGTGTATGACAAACAAACCATCCAACCCAATGATGTGGACAGCTATGACAAGCTCGCCAACCCCCGTCTTGCGGGCCGCCTGTGCCTGCGCTCAGGCTCACACCCTTACAACCTGTCCTTGTTTGGCGCCATGATGGAACACCTGGGGCCGGGCGCCACCGAAACCTGGCTCAAGGGCTTGGTGGCCAACATGGCGCGCAGCCCCAAGGGCGGCGACACCGACCAAATCAAAGGCGTGGCCAGCGGCGAATGTGGGGTGGCCGTGGTCAACTCATACTATTTGGCGCGCATACTGCGCAGCAACACCCCCGAAGACAAAGCCATCGCCGAACGCGTGGGCATCGTCTTCCCCAACCAAGCCAGTTGGGGCACGCACATGAACATCGCCGGTGGCGCGGTGGCGCGCCATGCCAAGCACCCAGGCAATGCCTTGAAATTCCTCCAATACCTGGTGAGCAAGCAGGCACAAACTTATTTCGCCGATGGCAACAACGAATGGCCGGTGGTCAAAGGCTTGACCTTGAACAACCCAGCGCTCAAAGCCATGGGTGGCGAACGCTTCAAAAGCGAGCAACTGCCCGCCAGTGTGGTCGGTATGAACCAAATCAAAATCCAGCAAATGCTCGACCGCGTGGGTTTTCGCTGATGAACCTTGATCAAGCCCCGCTGCACACCACCTGGCGCGTGACGCGGGTGCAAGCTGACACGCTGAACACAGAGCGTTCCCGGCAATTGGAAGAAATTGGTTTTTTACCAGGCGAACAGGTGTCGGTCATGACCCGTGCCCTGCCTGGCGGTGACCCCCTGGTGGTGCGGGTGGGCATGTCCACCTTTGCCCTGCGCCGTGCCGAGGCCTGTTGCATCGAGATCGAAGCGACCCAGGATGCGTGAACAAACCATCCACCTGCATGCCAGCGGTCCCTTGGTGGCCTTGGTGGGCAATCCGAATTGCGGCAAAACAGCCTTGTTCAACCTGCTGACCGGCAGCCGCCAAAAGGTGGCCAATTACGCTGGCGTCACGGTTGAGCGCAAAGAAGGCCAACTCGCCTTGCCCAGCGGCAAACACCTGCGCGTGCTGGATCTGCCGGGCACCTACAGCCTCTACCCTCGCTCACAAGACGAGCGCATCACCTGCGACGTGCTGATGGGTCGTGCGGTCGGCGAGAAGCGCCCCGATGTCCTGGTCTGCGTGGTGGACGCCACCAATTTGCGCCGCAGCCTGCGCTTGGTGTTGGCGGTCAAACGCAGCGGCCTGCCCTGCGTGGTGGCCCTGAACATGTCCGACATGGCGGCCAAAAGGGGTTTGCACATCGACACAGAGGCGCTCTCCCACGCGCTGGGACTGCCCGTGGTGCGCACGGTGGCGGTGTTGACCGACGGTGCAAACGACCTGCGCGACTGGCTGGCCAGCGATGCCTGGCGACAAGCGCCAGCCCTTGCGGTTCAGTTGCCAGAGGCTGCCGACATGCAGCAAATCCAAGCCGACCACGAGGTGGTGCAAGGCATGCTGAAAACGCTCAAGCTGGACCACCTGCTGCCTGACCTGGTGAGCGACCGCTTGGACCGGGTGTTGTTGCACCCGGCCATCGGTCCGTTGATCCTGAGCGTCTTGCTGTTCTTGATCTTTCAAGCCGTGTTCAGCTGGGCCAGCCTGCCGATGGAGGCCATCAAATCAGCCACCGAATGGATGGGCGAACAGACCTTGGCCCTGCTGCCCGACACCTGGTGGCGCAGCCTGATCACCGATGGGTTGATCGCCGGTTTGGGTGGGGTGGTGGTGTTCTTGCCGCAAATCCTGATTTTGTTTTTCTTCATCCTCATCTTGGAAGAATCGGGCTACTTACCACGCGCCGCGTTTTTGCTAGACCGCATCATGGGCTCGGTGGGTTTGTCCGGCCGCTCGTTCATCCCCTTGTTGTCGAGCTTTGCCTGCGCCATCCCCGGCATCATGGCCACGCGCACCATCGCCAACCAACGCGACCGCATGGTCACCATCCTGATCGCACCGCTCATGACCTGCTCGGCACGTTTGCCGGTCTACGCCTTGTTGATCGGTGCGTTCATCCCGCAGCGCGACGTGGCGGGTTGGGAGCTGCAAGGCTTGGTGTTGTTCGTGCTCTATGTGGCGGGCATTGTGGGCGCCATGCTGGTGGCCTGGGTGCTCAAACGCCTGACCAGCGCGGGCCGCGAAACCCGACCCCTCATGATGGAGTTGCCCGCCTACCACCTGCCCACCCTGCGCAACCTGGGCTTGGGCCTGTGGCAGCGGGTGCAGATCTTCATGCGCCGCGTCGGCGGCATCATCCTGATCCTGACCTTGGTGCTGTGGTTCTTGGCCAGCTTCCCGGGTGCGCCCGAAGGGGCCACGCAGCCCGCGATCGAATACAGCTACGCCGGTTGGTTGGGCCATGCGCTGCAACCTGTGTTTGCGCCGATTGGGTTCAACTGGCAAATCAGCATCGCCTTGGTGCCGGGGATGGCCGCTCGCGAAGTGGCCGTGAGTTCCTTGGGCACGGTGTATGCCTTGGCCGCCACTGGCGACAACACCGCTGAGTTGCTGTCACCGATCTTGGCGGGGCAATGGAGCCTGGCGACCGCCTTGTCGCTGTTGGCTTGGTATGTGTTCGCGCCGCAATGCCTGTCCACCCTGGCCGCCATCAAACGCGAAACCGGCGGCTGGACCATGCCCTTGGTGACCGCGGGTTATTTGTTCGCGCTGGCCTACCTGGCCTCGTTCATCACCTACCGAACAGCGCTGATGTTGGGCTGGGGTTAGCGCTTCAACTGCAAGGCTTCTGGGCGGATTTGTTCTTCCAAGCGCTGCGGCTCACGCGGGTCGACAGGGCCAAAACCCAGCCAACGCAAATGCCCGCCCGACCAGGCCCAGAACCACAGGTTGAGCAGCAGCAACACCACACACAGCTTGGCGCCCCAGGACTTCATGCCGCCACCCCCAGACGCACACTCACCTCGTCGCTGGAGACCGCCACACGCCCATGGGGGGTGTCGATTTGCAACACGCCCTCGGCATCCACCCCAGCGCCCACACCTTCCACCCCGTTGGACAAACGAAGCGCCTGACCATGCAACACATCGCGTTGGGAAAACGCGGCTTGCCAAGGCGCAAAACCAGTTTGCTCAAACGTCTGGATGGTGTCTAGCAGTGGCATGGCCAGTTGTGACAGCAGGCTTTCGGGGCTGGTGGCCGCTTGCATGTCTGCCCACCCAACTGCGGGCATGGACAAACCAGGGGTGCTGGGTGTTTGGATGTTGATGCCCACCCCGATCACCACATAGCGCGCTGCTTTGGCAGCGCCCTCGACCATGACGGTTTCAATCAGGATGCCGCCCAACTTGCGGGCCTGCGCCAACGGGCCCAACCACAGGTCGTTGGGCCATTTCAAGCCCAATCCCAGGCTGTGCGACGGATCGAGGCTGTGCGCCAAGCTGACACCCACCGCCAATGACAGGCCTGACCAACTGAGCGGGTTGAGCTCCAGGCCCATGGAGAACATCAGGCTGTCACCCGCTTGGCCATGCCACTGACGTCCCAGACGCCCCCGGCCAGCGCTTTGACGCTGGGCGCTGAGCAAGGTGGGCTGGGTATGACCCGCGCGTGCGCGGCGCATCAACTCGCTGTTGGTGGAATCGACCTCGGGCAAGCGTTCGATCAACCAAGGAGCAGGCAGCAAAGCGTCAGTCCTTGGGCGAGAGCAAGGTACCGCGGCAATGGGCCGAGCCGCAACGGCAGGGGTATTCGGCCAGCAAAGCCGGTGTGTAAGGCTCGTCAATCACCAAGCCGTAGTCGTAATTGAGCTCTTCGCCGGCCTTGAGTTTGCGCAGGGTGCGGATGAAGATACGCCCGCCCGCTTCATCGGCTTCACAATTGGGTTCACAAGAATGGTTGATCCAACGCGCATCGTTGCCGCCATGCAAGGCGTCGATCACATGTTTTTTGTCGATGTGAAAGTAAAACGTGTGGTTGGGGTCTTTGGGATCGTGCGGGTGGCGCTTGAGGGCTTTTTTCCAGCTGATGACCTCGCCGATGTATTCAATGATGATCTCGCCTTTGGCGATGGGTACCAGGGCAAACACCCCTTTGCCATGCACGCCAGAGCGCCGTACTTCAATGCGTTTGCCACTGGCAGGCGCGTGGATGGAGGAGGTCAAGTGAAAACTCTGTTAAGTTGAATACGTACATGTGCGCGCGTGCGCGCGCGAGACAGCGGATTGTAGACAAGGAAATTTCGCATGAGTAAGACACTGGTCATCGCCGAGAAGCCCTCCGTGGCGCAAGACATCGTTCGCGCCCTCACACCCAGCGCGGGCAAGTTTGAAAAGCACGACGATCATTTCGAGAACGACAACTACGTGGTCACCAGTGCGGTAGGCCATTTGGTGGAAATCCAAGCGCCGGAAGAGTTTGACGTCAAACGCGGCAAATGGAGCTTTGCGCACCTGCCGGTCATCCCGCCTTACTTTGACTTGAAGCCAGTTGAGAAAACCAAGTCTCGCTTGGCGGCGGTGGTCAAACAAGCCAAGCGCAAAGACGTGGACGCCATCATCAACGCCTGTGACGCGGGTCGCGAGGGTGAGCTCATCTTCCGTTTGATCGAGCAGTACGCCGGTGGCAAAAAGCCGTTGGATAAACCGGTGAAACGCTTGTGGCTGCAGTCCATGACGCCGCAAGCCATCCGCGACGGCTTTGACAGCCTGCGCAGCGCCGCGCAAATGCAAGGCTTGGCCGACGCGGCCCGCAGCCGCTCCGAGGCCGATTGGCTGGTCGGCATCAACGGCACCCGCGCCTTCACCGCCTTCAACTCCCGCGATGGTGGTTTTTTCCTGACCACCGTCGGTCGGGTGCAAACCCCCACGCTGTCGGTGGTGGTCGAGCGCGAAGAATTAATCCGCAAATTCATCAGCCGCGACTACTGGGAAATCCATGCCAGCTTTGCCGCGCAAGCAGGCGCCTATGCGGGCAAATGGTTCAACCCCGCCCACAAGGCCCATGCGGACGACAAAGAAATCAAGGAAGACCGGGTTTGGTCTTTGAGCGAGGCGCAAGCCATTGCGGACGCGGTGCGAAACCAAACCGCGACCGTCACCGAGGAAAGCAAGCCCAGCAGCAAAGGCAGCCCGGGCCTGTTCGACCTGACCACTTTGCAGCGTGAGGCCAATGGCCGCTTTGGCTTCTCTGCCAAAACCACGCTCTCCTTGGCGCAAAGCCTGTACGAGCGCCACAAGGCCCTGACCTACCCACGTACCGACTCCAAGCACCTGCCCGAGGACTACCTGCCCACGGTCAAAGAGACCATGCAAATGCTGGCCAACAGCGGCATGGGGCACTTGGCACCTTTTGCCAAAACCGCCATCGCCCAGGGCTACATCAAGCCGAGTAAAAAGGTGTTTGACAACGCCAAGGTCAGCGACCACTTTGCCATCATCCCCACCTTGGAAGCGCCCAGCGGCTTGTCCGACGCCGAGCAAAAGCTGTACGACTTTGTGGTGCGCCGCTTCATCGCGGTGTTCTACCCCGCAGCGCAGTTCATGGACACCACCCGCATCAGCCAAGTGGCGGCCGCAGGCAAATCGCATCACTTCAAAACCACAGGCCGGGTGTTGGTCGAGCCAGGCTGGCAAGCCATTTACGGCAAAGAGGTGGACGAGGAAGAAGACAAAGAGTCCGGCAAGATTTTGGTCAAGCTCAATGCAGGCGAACAACCCAAGGTGAGCGAGGCCGACCCCAAAGGCCTGAAAACCCGCCCACCTGCGCGTTACACCGAGGCCACCTTGCTGGGCGCGATGGAGAGTGCTGGCAAGCAGGTGGAAGACGACGAGCTGCGCGAAGCCATGCAAGAAAAGGGCTTGGGCACACCTGCCACCAGGTCAAGCATCATCGAGGGCTTGCTGAACGAGAAATACATGCTGCGCGAAGGGCGAGAGCTGATTCCCACCGCCAAAGCGTTTCAACTGATGACGCTCTTGCGCGGTTTGGGCGTGGAAGAACTCTCACGCGCCGACCTGACTGGTGACTGGGAGTTCAAACTCTCGCAAATGGAAAAAGGCCTGCTGTCGCGCGAAGCCTTCATGCAAGACATCGCCGAGATGACCGGTCGCATGGTGAAAAAAGCCAAAGAGTACGACCGCGACACCATCCCTGGCGACTACGCCACCCTCACCACCCCCTGCCCCACCTGCGGCGGTGTGGTGAAAGAAAACTACCGCCGCTACACCTGCATTGGCGCGCCCGGTGCTGTGGCCAAGACCAATGCTGACGGGGAGATCGAAGGCCCTGGCTGCGGCTTCTCGTTTGGCAAAACACCTGCGGGTCGCACCTTCGAGTTGGAAGAGGTGGAGCATTTCTTGCGCGACAAAAAGATTGGACCCTTGGAAGGTTTCCGCTCCAAAGCCGGTTGGCCTTTCACCGCCGAAATTGCGCTCAAGTTCAACGAAGAAGAAAAGAACTGGAAGCTGGAGTTTGACTTTGGCGACGACAAAAACGCCGAGGGCGGCGAGATCGTGGAGTTTGGCGACGCCGAGAATTTGGGCGCTTGCCCCAAGTGCGGCTCTGCGGTGCATGAACACGGCGCCAACTATGTGTGCAGCAAAGCCGTGCCCACCAATGCCCAGCCCACGCCGAGTTGCGACTTCAAAACCGGCCGCGTGATCTTGCAACAGGTGATTGAGCATGACCAGGTGAAGAAGCTGCTGAGTGAGGGCAAAACCGATTTGCTGGAGAAGTTTGTCTCCATGCGCACCCGCCGCGCTTTCAAGGCCTACCTCACCTATGACGCCGAGGCCGGCAAGGTGAGCTTTGCCTTCGAGCCCAGCAAGTACCCGAAAAAAGGCGGCGCTCCCACCACCCGCGCCTTGGCCAAAGCCGCTGGCAAAACCATGCCCGGCAAAAAGACGCCTGCGGCCAAGAAAGCGGCGGCCAAAGCACCCAAAGAAGCCAAGCCCAAATCCCCGCGCAAACCAGCAGCAGGCAAAGCGCCCAGCGCTGCTTTGGCCGCGGTCATCGGCTCAGAAGCCGTGGCCCGCACCGAGGTGATGAAAAAGCTGTGGGACTACATCAAAGAACAAGGTCTGCAAGACCCGAAAGACAAGCGCACCATCCATGCGGACGCCAAGCTCAAAGCGGTGTTTGGCAAGGACTCGGTGGGGATGTTTGAGATTGCGGGTTTGATTGGGCCGCATTTGAGCTGAAAGTCATTGCGAGCGTAGCGAAGCAATCTCTTCGTCATTGCGAGGAGCTGTCATTGCGAGGAGCTGTCATTGCGAGGAGCGCAGCGACGAAGCAAACAGACGAAGCAACCTCGTCATTGCGATGAATTGTCATTGCGAGCGAAGCGAAGCAATCTGCCGTCATTGCAAGGAGCGAAGCGACGAAGCAAACAGTCGAAGCAACCTCACCAACGGCGCCTGAGCAGGCTCGCCCTGGCCTCCTGCTGACCCAATGTCGGCTGCCGCCGACCTGCCTCAGACGCCGTTGAGCAGTGCGCAGCGATCAGAATCCTGCTCAATGAGTCAGATTTCTTGAAGCCCCTTGTCTGGCAATCCTGCGCGACCAAACATGCCGGGTCGGACTGCCGCGAACGGCGCAGCTTGGCTGTGGTGAGCGGTGTTCGAATCCGGCAGCTTGGGTCAAGTTAACGAAGGATTGCTTCGCTACGCTCGCAATGACCTGGGTTTGCTTCGCTGCGCTCGCAATGACACAGAGGTCCATTGACGACAAGTCCTTATCCTGCCGAGGAAAAACCCAGGGCATACAATCCGCGCTTGCCTCAAATAGGAGAATTTTCAGTGTTGATGTCCTCTGCCTACGCCCAAACCGCACCCGCGCCCACTGCTGGTGGCGACCTTGGCTCCTCGCTCATGAGCATGTTGCCCTTGGTGCTGATGTTTGTGGTGCTGTATTTCGTCATGATCCGCCCGCAAATGAAGCGTCAAAAAGAGCTCAAAGCCATGATTGACGCCTTGGCCAAAGGCGATGAAGTGGTCACCTCGGGTGGCTTGCTGGGCAAAATTGCGCAACTCGGCGAGAACCAAATTGGCGTGGAAGTGGGCCAAGGCGTCACCGTTCAAATGCAGCGCTCCGCTGTCGTTCAAGTACTGCCCAAGGGCTCGATCAAGTAAGCCAATATGAACCGTTATGCATTGTGGAAATACGCGGTCTTGCTGACCGCGGTTTTGCTGGGCAGTCTGTACACACTGCCCAATTTTTTTGGTGAAGCGCCTGCGGTGCAAGTCTCGCCTGCACGTGCCAGCGTCAAACTCGACCTGGGGGTGCAAGCCAAGGTGGAAGACGCCCTGAAAGCCGCCAGCCTGACACCCTCGATCGTCACGCTGGAAGCCAATTCGCTCAAATTGCGCTTTGAAAACACCGACGAGCAACTCAAAGCCAAAGACACGGTGCAGCGCGCCCTCAATCCTGAGGCCGACAGCCCCAATTACGTGGTGGCCCTCAACCTGATTCCACGCACCCCGGCATGGTTGTCCAGTTTGAAAGCCGCTCCCATGTACTTGGGACTGGACTTGCGGGGTGGTGTGCACTTCATGTTGCAAGTCGACATGCAAGCCGCGCTCACCAAAAAAGCCGAGGCCCTGAGTGGCGATTTGCGCAGCGCCTTGCGTGAGAAAAACATCCGCCACAGTGGCATTTCGCGTGAGCAACAAGAGATCGCGATCGCTTTCAGCGACCCTGAAGGCGCCGATCAAGCCCAAAAGCTCATGCGCGATCAATTCCCTGATTTGCTCACCAGCATCAGCCCTCCCAGCGATGGCGTGGTGTTGCGCGCCAGTTTGAAGCCCGAAGCGGGTAAACGGGTGCAAGAGCAAGCGCTGAAACAAAACATCACCACCTTGCACAACCGGATCAATGAACTCGGCGTGGCCGAGCCGGTCATCCAGCAACAAGGTTTGGACCGCATCGTGGTGCAACTGCCTGGCGTGCAAGACACAGCCAAGGCCAAAGACATTTTGGGCCGCACCGCGACCCTGGAAATTCGCATGGCCGACGACAGTTCGGAAGCGCGCCTGGCCGAGGTGGGCAGCGGCATGGTGCCATTTGGCACCGAGAAATACCTGGACCGCAACGGCCAAGGCGTGGTGGTGAAAAAACAAGTCCTGCTGACCGGTGAAAACCTGACAGACGCCCAGCCCGGGTTTGACAGCCAAACCCAAGAGGCTGCGGTGCACCTGACCTTGGACGCCAAAGGTGCGCGCATCTTCAAAGATGTCACACGTGAGAACGTGGGCAAGCGCATGGCCATTTTGCTGTTTGAAAAAGGCAAAGGCGAGGTGGTGACAGCCCCCGTCATCCGCTCTGAAATTGGCGGCGGTCGGGTGCAAATTTCCGGCCGCATGAGCACCGTGGAAGCCGCTGACACCGCGCTGCTGCTGCGCGCGGGCTCACTCGCCGCGCCCATGGACATCATTGAAGAACGCACGATTGGCCCGAGCCTGGGCGCAGAAAACATCGCCAAAGGCTTTGATTCGGTCACCTGGGGCTTTGTGGCGGTTGCCATCTTCATGTGCCTCTACTACGCCTTGTTTGGCGTGATCTCCAGCATTGCGCTGGCAGTGAATTTGCTGCTGTTGGTGGCAGTGCTCTCGATGTTGCAAGCCACGCTGACCCTGCCAGGCATGGCGGCGATGGCGCTGGTGCTGGGCATGGCGATTGACGCCAACGTACTGATCAATGAACGTGTACGTGAAGAGCTGCGCAATGGCGCTGCACCCCAAACCGCCATCCACATGGGCTACGACCGCGCTTGGTCAACCATCCTGGACTCCAACGTCACCACCTTGATCGCTGGTTTGGCATTGTTGGCCTTTGGTTCGGGCCCCGTGCGCGGTTTTGCCGTGGTGCATTGCTTGGGCATTCTCACCAGCATGTTCTCGGCGGTATTTTTCTCACGTGGCTTGGTCAACCTGTGGTATGGCCGTCAAAAGCGTTTGCAATCGGTCTCGATTGGCACCGTCTGGCGCCCAGATGACCACACCCGCGACGTGATCGCCAAAGCCAAAGCCGACTGAAAGCAGACCATGGAATTTTTCAAAATCCGCAAAGACATCCCGTTCATGCGCCATGCGCTGGTGTTCAACGCTATTTCTTTCATCACCTTTTTAGCCGCGGTGTTTTTCCTCTTCAGCCGTGGCCTGCACCTGTCGGTGGAGTTCACCGGTGGCACCTTGATGGAGGTGAGCTTTGCTCAACCCGTGGCGCTGGACCCGGTGCGCGAGCAAATCGCCAAGCTGGGTTTGACCGATGTACAGGTGCAAAACTTTGGCTCGGCACGTGATGTGTTGATCCGCATGCCTGCAGCCAAAGGCAGCAACACCAGCGAGCAAAGCGCCAAAGTCATGGCCGCTTTGAAAGAAACAGACCCCAGCGCAGAGTTGAAGCGCACCGAGTTCGTCGGTCCTCAGGTGGGCGATGAATTAGCCATCGATGGCTTGAAAGCCCTGGCCTTTGTGGTGGTGGGCATCATGATTTACCTGGCGATTCGCTTCGAGTGGAAATACGCGGTGGCCGGCATCATTGCCAACTTGCACGACGTGGTCATCATCTTGGGTTTCTTCGCCTTCTTCCAGTGGGAGTTCTCACTGCCCGTGCTGGCCGCGGTGTTGGCGGTGCTCGGTTATTCGGTGAACGAGTCGGTGGTGATTTTCGACCGGGTGCGCGAGAACTTTCGTCGCTTTCGCAAAATGGACACGGTGGAAATCATCGACAACGCGATCACCTCGACCATCAGCCGCACCATCATCACCCATGGCTCGACCCAACTCATGGTCTTGTCCATGCTGCTGTTTGGCGGCGCCACCCTGCATTACTTCGCCATGGCCCTGACGATTGGCATTTTGTTTGGCATTTACTCGTCGGTGTTTGTGGCCGCGTCCATCGCCATGTGGCTGGGCATTCGCCGCGAAGACCTGATCAAGGTGTCAGGCAAAAAAGAAACCGACGACCCGAACGACCCCAACTCAGGCGCGGTGGTTTAACCCCCGTCATGGCGAGCGCAACAACCCCCGTCATTGCGAGCACAGCGAAGCAACCTCCTGTCATGGCGAGCGCAGCGAAGCAACCTCATGCACCAACAAAAAAGGCACCCAAGGGTGCTTTTTTTTGATTCCGCCAGCAAGGCCTTAGTGCGCCACGCGCGCCACCTTGTCGTCGCACAACTCGTCAAGCACCAAAGCGTCCGGCTCAATGCCCGCGCTCCAATACACCATGAGCACGATGATTTTCAAGTCGTCCAGACTGACCGGGTAGTTGGGCACGGCCATGGCACGGTCGACCACGATCTCGCGCATTTGCGCGGGCAGCACACCGGCCCCTTCCATGAAGGTCAAGAAGCCCAAACCATCGGCACCCACATGCTGCTGCTCGGCTTCCGAGTAAATGCGCATGCTGTGGGGCGACTGCACGTAGGAGGGTGTGAGAGGGGTTTTGGGAGCACCAAGCTGGATGATGTCAGCGTTTTGAGCCGCGATATTGAGGCCAGCCAACCAGGACAAGGCTTGTTCAATTTCATCGGCGTCAAAACCAGCTGCGCTGAGTTTGCGACCTAGGAGGGGCAACTCGGGGCAGGCTTCACCACGCCAGTAGTGCTCGTAGACATACACAAGAACATCGAACATGCAGGCAATATAACCTGTTTTGCAGTCATGCTTTCACCCGCTGGTAAAAACCGCCTGGCGTTTGTGCCACTTGCTCGCTGTGCTGCAAACCATGCAGGGCAGCCAGCGCTTGTTCCAGCGCCAAACCACTGCGCAAAAGCAGTGTGTCCAACAACTGTGGGTCGTGGCCCAAAGCCGCCAACACAGCCTCTTCATCGGGCGTGGTCTTGGCGGTGGGGTTGTTGCCGACAACCGTGGTGGCTGATTGCAAACCCCAGGGGAATTCTTCCAAGACGTCTTGTGCGCTTTCCACCAACTTGGCCCCTTGCCGAAGCAAGGCATGGCAACCCCGCGACAAGGGAGAGTGGATGGAACCGGGCACGGCGAACACGTCCTTGCCTTGCGACAAGGCCAGATCGGCTGTGATGAGCGAACCTGATTTCAGTGCGGCCTCCACCACCAGCACACCGGCGCTCAAGCCGGCAATCAAGCGGTTGCGCCTGGGGAAGTGATGTGCCATGGGCGGCGTGCCCGGTGGCAATTCACTGATCACCCAACCGTGTTGCGCGACTGTTCGCGCCAAGCCTTGGTGTGCCCTGGGATAGACCAGGTCCAACCCCGTGCCCACCACCGCCACGGTGGCACAGGTGTCAGGCATCGCTGCTTGCAAGGCGCCTTGGTGCGCCGCGCCATCGATGCCCAGCGCCAAACCTGACACCACACAACAACCCGCCTTGTGCAGGCTTTGCGCCAAGGCACGCGCGTTTTCTCGACCCTGAGGTGTGGGGTTGCGACTGCCGACGATGGCGATGCTGTGCAAAGGCGACCAATGCAACTGCCCTTGCACAAACAACAGCGGCGGCGGGTCGTCCAGCGCCAACAAACCTGGTGGGTAGGCCGGGTCCGCCCATGTCCAGACCGCGTGTTGAACCGCTGGACTGGACTGTGCCAACCAAGCCTGGGTGCGTTCGCAGGCACCCCGCCAATCGGGCGGTACAGCCTGCAACGCCTGAATTTGGGCTTCGCTCAAGGTGGTTTGCAAGCTGGCTGCTGTTTGGGCGAGTACCGCTTGCGCCGAGCCAAAGCGTTGCAGCAAACTGCGCAGGGTTTGCGGCCCGATCATGGGGGTCATGTGCAAACGCAGCCAAGCGGCCCAATCGGGCCAGTCGGCAGCAGGGGTGTCAGTCGCAAGAGAGGTCATGGTGGGGCAGACGATGGGCTGAAAATGAACAGGTGGGTGATGTTTTCAAGCTTATGCAGGCCCGTTGTTTCAATGGGTGAGCAGGTAGCAGGTTTTTTGTCAGCGGCACTCAACCCTGGGACTGCAAAAAAGCGACAATATCGCCATGGCTTTACTCCCCATTCTTTGCTTTCCCGACCCTCGTTTGCACACCGTCGCCAAGCCGGTGACCGAGGTGAATGACCAGATTCGCCAGTTCGCGGCCGACATGATCGAGACCATGTACGACGCCAAAGGTGTGGGTTTGGCCGCCACCCAGGTGGACTTTCACCAGCGTTTGGTGGTCATGGACACCTCGGAAGACCGCGACACCCCGATCGTGTTGATCAACCCCGAGTTGCTTTGGATGAGCGACGAACGGGTCAAGGGCGAAGAAGGTTGCCTCTCCGTGCCCGGCATTTACGACGGCGTCGAACGTGCAGCACGCGTGAAAGTGCAGGCCCTCGATGAGCACGGCCAATCCCGCATCATCGAAGCCGAGGGCCTGATGGCGGTCTGCATCCAGCATGAGATGGACCACCTCATGGGCAAGGTGTTCGTCGAATACCTCTCGCCCCTCAAACGCATGCGCATCAAAGGCAAGCTGCTCAAGGCGCAACGCGAAGCCGAGCGCGCTTAAATGCGCATCGTGTTCGCCGGGACACCGGCGTTTGCCCAAACGGCGCTGGCCGCCTTGCACACCGCTGGACACGACATCGCCTTGGTGCTGACCCAACCCGATCGCCCCGCTGGACGCGGCATGAAATTGCAAGCCTCAGCGGTCAAGCAATACGCCCTGGCACAGGGCTGGCCGGTCTGCCAACCGACAAGCCTGCGGTTGGACGGCAAACACCCCGACGACGCACTGCAAGCGCAGCAAGCTATTGCAGCAGCAAAAGCCGATGTGATGGTGGTGGTGGCCTACGGTCTGTTGCTGCCATCTTGGACCTTGCACAGCGTGCCCATGGGTTGTTTGAACATCCACGCCTCTTTGCTGCCCCGTTGGCGCGGTGCTGCGCCCATCCAACGGGCGATTGAAGCGGGCGACCAAGAAACCGGCGTGTGCATCATGCAGATGGACGAAGGTTTGGACACCGGTGCTGTGCTGATGCGCGATGCTTTGCCCATCACACCCAAGGACACCAGCAGCACCCTGCACGACAAGCTCGCGGTCTTGGGCGGCACATTGGTGGTGCAAACCTTGGCACAACTGCCCGCCTTGACCGCAAGCCCACAGCCCGCCGAGGGCGTGAGCTATGCCGCCAAGATTTTGAAAGACGAGGCCTTGATCGATTGGCACTTGCCAGCGACCGTGTTGTCGCAGCGCATCCGCGCCTTCGACCCCTTTCCAGGTGCGCACACCTTGTTGCAAGGCCAAACGTTGAAAATTTGGTCGGCACAAGCACTGCATGACAAGACATCGGCGACGCCCGGCACAGTGCTGCAAGCCGATGCCCAAGCGCTGTGCGTGGCGACAGCCGATGGGGTGTTGCAAATGCTGCAGCTGCAGCTGCCTGGTGGCAAACGCATCAGCGCCGCCGAGTTTGTGCATGGCCACCCGGGTTTGCTGGGCCAGGTGCTGGGCCATTGAACACCCATGTTTTTCGACGCCGCCAATTACAAGCACCCCGCCTTCAAAGAAGGCATGCGCGATATTTTTTCGGTCGCACCGGGCATTTGGGCTTGGGGATTGATGACCGGCGTGGCCATGGTGCAGTCGGGCTTGAGCGTCGAGGTCTCGACCGCCATGACCTTGCTGGTGTACGCGGGCAGCTCGCAACTGGCGGTCACGCCCATGCTGGCGGTTGGCGCGCCGTTTTGGGTGGTGCTGGCCACCGCGTTTTGTGTCAATTTGCGCTTTGTGGTGTTCAGCATGCACCTGCGCCAATACCTGATGAACTGGCCACGCTGGCAACGGCTGTGCGTGGGCTACATCACGGCCGACATGAGCTATGTGATGTTTGTCCGACGGTTTTCTCAGCCTGCCAAAGACGCCGAAGGCCAACGCGCTCAAATGGCTTATTTGTCGGGCAATTGTTTTTTGAATTGGATAGGCTGGCAAATCTCGAGCTTGATCGGGGTGTTCATGGCCAGTCAAATCCCTGGCAGCTGGGGCTTGGGTTTCGCCGGCGTGCTGGCCTTGGTGGGCGTGATGTGCTCGCTCTCTGACAGCCGCCTGCGCCGCGTGTCGGCCGGCGTGTCAGGTGCTGCGGCTGTGGCGGCTTTTGCATTGCCCTTGAAGCTCAACATCGTGGTGGCCATTGCCGCGGCCGTCGCCATGTGTTTGCTGCTCGAGCGCAGCCCCCTGGCGGGCGAGGAGGCCAAGCGATGAAACATGCAGGGGTGTGTCATGGGTGATGTGGGCATCTATCTGCTGGTGGCCGCCTTAGGCGGCGTGACCGTGGTCACCCGCTGTTTCTTTTTCATGTTCGAGCAAGAGTTGGCCTTTCCCGCTTGGGCGGACAGAGGCTTGCGTTATGCCCCGATTGCGGCATTGAGCGCAGTCATCATCCCCGAGATCGTCATGAAAAACGGCGCATTGATCACCGACTGGCGCGATGCCCGCATTTACGCGGCCGCTGCAGGAGCAGCGTTTTATTTTTGGCGACGCGGTCAAGGCCAAGCGGTGCTGGGCACCATCTTGATCGGCATGGCGGTGTACTTACCACTGCACATCGGCTTGGGCTGGTAGCGCCTGTGGCGTCATTGCGAGCCTAGCGAAGCAATCCCTGCGTCAATGCAACACCTTGTCATTGCGAGCGTAGCGAAGCAATCTCACCGATCAATACAGCTTCAATAGAATGTCCCAAAAAACCACCACAGCGAGACAAACCCATGAACATCATCCGCTTCGCCGATCTGTGCGCCCAAGGAAAAGCCCAAGGCCAACGCGTCTTCATCCGTGCCGACTTGAACGTCCCTTTTGACGACCACGGCCACATCAGCGAAGACACCCGCATCCGTGCGTCTGTGCCTTGTATCCAAATGGCGCTGGCCGCAGGTGCGGCGGTGATGGTCACCAGCCATTTGGGCCGTCCTACCGAGGGCGAGTTCAAAGCTGAAGACTCTTTGGCACCTGTGGCCAAGCGCTTGGGTGAATTGCTCGGCCGCGAAGTGCCGGTGTTGGCCAACTGGGTCGACGGTGTATCGGTTGCCGCAGGCCAGGTGGTGATGCTGGAGAACTGCCGCGTCAACAAAGGCGAGAAGAAAAACAGCGAAGACTTGGCCCGCAAAATGGCCGCGCTGTGCGACATCTTTGTCAACGACGCGTTTGGCACCGCCCACCGCGCCGAGGGCACGACCTACGGCATCGCGCAGTTCGCGCCCATCGCCTGTGCTGGCCCCTTGTTGTCGGCTGAAATTGATGCCATCAGCAAAGCCTTGGCCAACCCCAAGCGCCCACTGGCCGCCATCGTGGCCGGCAGCAAAGTCAGCACCAAGCTGACCATCTTGCAAGCGCTGGCCAAGAATGTGGACCAACTGATTGTGGGCGGCGGCATTGCCAACACCTTCATGCTGGCAGCGGGTTTGAAGATCGGCAAATCCTTGGCCGAACCCGATTTGGTGGGCGAAGCCAAAGCGGTGATCGAGGCCATGAAAGCCCGTGGCGCAGAGGTGCCCATCCCCACCGATGTGGTGTGCGCCAAGACCTTTGGCGCCGACGCGCCAGCCACGGTGAAAAAAGCCAGCGAGGTGGCGGATGACGACCTGATTTTGGACATCGGCCCCGAGACCGCCCAGAGCTTGGCCACGCAGCTCAAGTCAGCCGGCACCATTGTGTGGAACGGCCCCATGGGCGTGTTCGAGTTCGATGCATTTGAGAACGGCACCAAGGTGGTGGCCCATGCGATCGCTGAATCAGATGCGTTCAGTATTGCGGGCGGTGGCGACACCTTGGCCGCGATTGCCAAATACGGCATTGAACCCCAGATCGGTTACATCTCGACCGGTGGCGGTGCTTTCTTGGAAGTGCTGGAAGGCAAAACCCTGCCCGCGTTTGAGATTTTGATGAAGCGCGCCTAAAGCGTCATTGCACGCCTGAACGTCTGAGTGCACCTGAACGTCATTGCACGTCTGAACGTCATTGCAAGCCTGAAAGTCATTGCAAGCCTGAACGTCATTGCACGCCTGAACCGTCATTGCGAGCGCCAGCGAAGCAATCTGGTCAGTGGGACTGCCACGGCCCTGACGGGCCTCGCAGTGACGGTCATGTCCTCGCAGTGACAACGCCGAGGTTTTAAGCTGCCGTCAGTCCAGCAGGCGGTGTGCTGGTGGCGCGACCTTTGTAATCGGTCCAGCATTGGCGGGTGAAGTCGTACAGCTTGCAGTCCCGCGCAGTTTGGAAATACCAACGCCATGAAAACGGTTGCACGATGATGCGACCAGGCAGCAGGGTTTCCAATTTGTTTTGCGCTTGTTTCAACCGGTACAGCGGGATGCTCATGTCCACATGGTGGGCGGTGTGTTCCATGATGTGGTGCATCAGGGCGCCAATCTTCAAAGGGAAGGTCAGGTGCACCGTGGTGGACACAAACGGCTGGGCTTTGGCCCAGGCGCTGCGGTCATCATGCCAAGACACTTTGACATGGGTGTGGTGCACATAGACCACAAAACCGATCATGGCGCACCAGAACAAGAACGGCACGACAACGCTGAAGAGCATCAACCACAGCACCGATTGGTTGGTGGCCTGGGCCGCGTACGCAACGCCTGCCAACCACACGGCGGCGAAAGCGGTGATCAACCAGCTGTCTTTGGTGAAGATCGGACGGCGCGTGGGCATTTCTTTGGCGTTGGGGAACACCATTTTTTTCCACCAAATTTCAATCATGTAATACAGACCTGGCGCCCAGCCGCTGCGGTAAATGCGGTCGAGCATGCGGCCCATCCAGCTCAATTTGGCAAATTCTTCCTGGGTGAGCGGTGCCCAGACAAAATCGAAACCCTTGAGGTTGGTGTAACCGTGGTGAACTACGTTGTGACCGATGTCCCACAGGCTGTAGGTGGTCAGCGAGGGCAAGAAAGCGATGCGGCCCAACCATTTGTTCAGACCACGGTGCGGTGTCAAGCTTTGGTGACAGGCATCATGGCCAATGATGAACAAACGGCCGATGGTGAAACCCATGGCCAGGGCGCACAACAGCTTGGCCCACCACGCCTCGAACAACACGGTGCCGGTCAACAAAGCTGCCCAAATGGCGTAATCCATGATCAGCAGTGCAATGGCGCCAGCGGTGATGCGGTGAGACAAGGGGACCAACCACTCGCGGATCACCTTGCGGTGCGGCATGGGTTCGTTGACGGGAATGGGGTGTTCGAGCTGGTTCATAAAACGGGTGACAAAGCGCACCAAAGGGGTGAAAGTGCCTTGAGACAAACGACTTTGTCATTTTTCTCAGTCCATGTCTGATTGTAGCCACCCTGTGTATATCCAGGCTGACAACTCACCACCGTAGGGGCAATCGCTTACACACCCGGTATATCTTGTCGGTTTCCCGCACCACATAGCCGCCAGTGACCAGTTCTTTCAAGATGCGGCTGACCATTTCCCGGCTGCAACCGATGTGCTGTGCCATTTGGGCATGGGTCATGGGGTGGGCATCCAAGGCCACGCCCGAAGCGTTTTGGCGTTGCAACAAGGCGCTCAAACGGCTGTAAGCGTCTGAAAACAAGGCCATACGGGTGGTTTCGGTAGCCAAACGCACCCGTTGCCAGGCCAATTGGAGCAAGTCCATGGCCAAAGCTGGGTTGTGGCGCAACACGGCCAGGGCGGCATCCCGGCTGATGACGGCGCAACTCACCGGGCTTTGGCACAACACACTGGCGCAGTGCGCCCCGCCGTCCAGTGCCATGGCGCCCACCAACTGACCCGGGCCGAGCACCGCCAGGGTGATTTCACGCGGTCGGCTGTCATTGGACATGGCGAATTCACGCACCTGCCCTGAAATCAACAGGTAAATGGCTTGCCCCATGTCACCCGCTTCAAACAGCAAGGTATTTTTGCGGTAATGGCGCACCTGACCCTGTATGGCCAAGGCCTGCAAACCAGGGTGGGTGCTGCTGTGAAAAAGGGTTTCGAAATCGATGGTGGTGGTGTTCATGGCGGCACTTTAGGACGGCATATCCCCTGTGTGCGCGAGCCTTGCTTACAGAATTCACGAGTCCCGCTGGTTGCCTCTGGGCTGGTCTTGAAAGCTCAGCGTACCGTTGAAAGCTTGCAGTTGATGGAGACTTTCAACGCTTGAACGCGTGTGACAATAGCCGCTTCATTTCAAGGGACCTTCATGCCAATCCACGCCACCAAAATCGTTGCCACATTGGGCCCTGCCTCCAGCGATCTGGCCGTGCTCGAGCAAATGATTCGCGCTGGGGTGAATGTGGTGCGCCTGAACTTCAGCCACGGCAAAGCGCAGGACCATGTGGACCGCGCCAACCTGGTGCGTGAGGCGGCCAAACAAGCCGGCAAAGTGGTGGCCATCATGGCCGATTTGCAGGGTCCCAAAATCCGCGTGGGCAAATTTGCCGAAGGCAAAGTGATGTTGCAAGCCGGTGCCGCCTTCATTTTGGACGCTTCCCGCACCGAACCTGGCGACCTGCAAGGCGTTGGGCTGGACTACAAAGAACTGCCCCGCGACGTGAAAGCCGGTGACTTGCTGCTGCTCAACGACGGCTTGATCGTCCTCACCGTGGACGCGGTCAAGGGCGAACAAGTGCACACCACGGTGAAGATGGGCGGTGAGTTGTCGAACAACAAAGGCATCAACAAACAAGGTGGCGGCCTGACCGCACCCGCCCTCACCGCCAAGGACATGGAGGACATCAAAACCGCCATGTCTTTCCAAGCCGACTATGTGGCCGTGAGCTTTCCGAAGAACGCCACCGACATGGAAATGGCCCGTCAACTGTGCAACGTGGCCGCTGAACCCTACAAACACAAACCCGGCTTGATCGCCAAGATCGAGCGTTTTGAAGCCATCCCGCACCTGGAAGAAATACTGAAAGCCAGCGACGGCATCATGGTGGCGCGTGGCGACTTGGCTGTCGAGGTGGGTAACGCCGCTGTACCCGCCTTGCAAAAACGCATGATCAAAATGGCGCGCGCCATGGACAAGGTGGCCATCACCGCCACGCAGATGATGGAGAGCATGATCACCAACCCGGTGCCCACCCGCGCCGAGGTGAGCGACGTGGCCAACGCGGTGCTCGACGGTACCGACGCGGTCATGCTGAGCGCCGAAACCGCCGTGGGCAAATACCCGTTGGAGACGGTGCAGCAAATGGCGCAAATTTGCAAAGCCGCCGAAGAAGCCGAGGACGTGGAACTCGACGCGGATTTCACCGGCCAACAATTCCAGTTCATCGACCAAACCATCGCCATGGGCGCGCTGTTCACCGCGCATCATTTGGGCGCCAAGGCCATCGTGGCTTTGACCGAATCAGGCTCCACCCCGCTGTGGATGAGTCGCCACCGCATCCACATCCCCATCTATGCACTCACCACCACCGAGCGCACCCAACGGCGCATGGCGCTGTACCGCAATGTGCATGCGCTCTTGATGGACACCAGCACCGACCGCGACACCGCATTGGCGCAAGCCGAAGTGCATTTGAAAAAACGTGGCATCGTCAGCACCGGCGATGTGTATGCCATCACTTGTGGTGAACCCATGGGCTCACCTGGTGGCACCAATATGCTCAAGATGGGCCGCGTGATCTGACCTTTTTTTGTTGAAGGAACCCCTCCCATGGCTTTAGTCTCTATGCGCGAACTGCTGGACCATGCTGCCGAACACGGCTATGGCATCCCCGCTTTCAATGTCAACAACCTCGAGCAGGTGCAAGCCGTGATGGCTGCCGCCGATGAAGTGGGTGCGCCGGTCATCCTGCAAGCCAGTGCGGGTGCGCGCAAGTACGCGGGTGAACCGTTCATCAAGCACCTGATCCAAGCGGCCACCGAGTCCTACCCCCACATCCCCTTGGTGATGCACCAAGACCATGGCACCTCGCCCGCCATTTGCCAAGGCGCCCTGAACCTGGGCTTTGGTTCGGTGATGATGGACGGCTCCTTGATGGAAGACGGCAAAACCCCCGCCAACTTCGACTACAACGTGAGCGTGACACAAAAAGTGGTGGCCATGGCGCACGCGATTGGCGCGACCGTGGAAGGCGAACTCGGCTGCTTGGGTTCGCTCGAAACCGGCGAGGCCGGCGAAGAAGATGGTGTCGGCGCGGTGGGCAAACTCGACCACAGCCAAATGCTGACCGACCCTGAAGAGGCCGCACAGTTTGTCAAAGCGACGCAACTCGATGCCCTCGCTATCGCGATTGGCACCAGCCATGGTGCTTACAAGTTCACCCGCCCGCCCACCGGCGACGTGTTGGCCATCAGCCGCGTGAAAGCCATTCACGCGCGCATCCCGAACACCCATTTGGTGATGCACGGCTCGAGCAGCGTGCCGCAAGACCTGCTGACGAAGATCAACCAATTCGGTGGCAAGATGAAAGAAACCTACGGCGTGCCCGTGAGTGAAATTCAAGAAGCCATCAAACACGGTGTGCGCAAAATCAACATCGACACCGACATCCGCTTGGCCATGACCGCCGCGGTGCGCCAATTCTTGGCCGAGAACCCTGACAAGTTCGACGCCCGCGAGTGGCTCAAACCCGCTCGCGAAGCCGCCAAAGGCATTTGCAAACAACGCTACCTCGAGTTCGGCTGCGAAGGCCAGGGCAGCAAGATCAAAGGCACGCCCTTGCAAATGATGGCTGCCAAATACCAGCAAGGCCTGTTGGCGCAGGTGGTGAATTGAACCCCGCCCTGCACACCCACACCCTTGGCTCCCTCCCCCTGTTGGCCCGCGGCAAGGTGCGCGACAACTACGCCGTGGGCGAAGACCGCATCCTCATGGTGGCGTCGGACCGCATTAGCGCGTTTGACGTGGTGATGGGCGAACCCATCCCCGGCAAGGGCGCGTTGCTAACCCAAATGGCGCTGTTTTGGTTTGACAAGCTGGGCCATATTTGCCCCAACCACTTGACCGGTGACGCACCCGAGAGCGTGGTGTCTGACGCCGAAAAGCCTTTCGTGACTCAGCGCTCCATGCTGGTGCGCCGCTTGAAACCCATTCCCGTGGAAGCGGTGGTGCGCGGTTACCTGGCGGGCAGTGGCTGGAAGGAATACCAAGAGAGTCAGTCGGTGTGCGGCGTGCCGCTGCCTGCGGGTTTGAAAAACGCCTCCCGCCTGCCCGAGCCCATCTTCACGCCAGCGGCCAAAGCCGAGATGGGCGAGCACGACGAGAACATCAGCTTCGAGCAAACCGTGGCCATGATTGGGCAGGATTTGGCCGAGCGCATCCGCAGCATCAGCATCGCTTTGTACGAAGCAGCTTACGATATCGCGGCGGCCAAAGGCATCTTGATAGCCGACACCAAGTTTGAATTTGGCCTGAGCCCCGAGGGCACGCTGGTATTGATGGACGAGGTGTTGACGCCCGACTCATCCCGCTACTGGCCGGCTGACGCTTACCGCGAAGGTGTGAACCCGCCGAGCTTTGACAAACAATATCTGCGCGACTGGCTGGAAACAGCGCAAGTGGGCGGCGAACCTTGGAACAAAACTGCGCCAGCGCCTGTGTTGCCGCAAGAGGTGATTTCACTCACCGCCGACAAATACCAAGAGGCGTGGGCGAGGTTGCAAGGCTGATTGGGTCATTGCACTCTTTTGTCATTGCGAGCGAAGCGAAGCAATCTCCGTCATTGCGAGGCCGTAGGCAGAAGCAATCTCTGTCAGCTCACCACGGCGCCAAGCCCACGACACGCCGTCACATCTGTTTCATGTCATGCACAAACAAGACCCGAACAGCACGTCGCGCTGTGCCCGCCCGCGTAGCGAACGTCGCAGCTTTGCTGCGGTGAGCGGCGGGTGGGTAGAGCGTGGCGGGCTGATAGAGATTGCTTCGCTACGCTCGCAATGACAGAGGTTGCTTCGGCCTACGGCCTAGCAATGACGACAAGCTAGCGCGACCCAAACACCGCCGTCCCAACCCGCACCATGCTGCTGCCCGCCTGCACCGCTGCTTCCAAATCGGCGCTCATGCCCATGGACAAAGTATCAAACTGAGGTAGTGACAACGCCTCCCTCAAGTCGTCAAACAAACGCTGGGCTTGACGATGCACCGCCACTTGCGCGTCAAACCCATCCACCGGATCGGGGATGGTCATGATGCCGCGCAAGCTCACATGCGGCAAGGCCGCCACGGCTTGCGCCAAGGCGAGAGCCTCAAGGGGTGTCACACCGGCTTTGGTGGGGCCGCCGTCGATATTGACTTGCAAACACAGCTGCAAAGGTGGCAGATGCGGTGGGCGTTGTTCGCTCAAACGCTGCGCAATTTTCAAGCGGTCCACGCTGTGCACCCAATCAAAATGCTCGGCCACCAAACGGGTTTTGTTGCTTTGCAAAGGGCCAATGCAGTGCCACACCAATCCCGGCAGATGGCGCAGCGCAACTATTTTGTCCACGCCCTCTTGCACATAGTTCTCGCCGAAATCATGTTGACCCAAGGCCGCCACCTGGGCCACCAAATCAGCGGCAAAGGTCTTGGACACCACCAACAACTGCACGTCGGTGGCTGCACGACCTGCTTGCAACGTCGCTTGTGTGATGCGCTCACGCACCGCTTGATACCGCTGGGCTAATTCATCCATGATGAGACTGTAACAAGCCCCACTGCCCATGACCTCTTCCCTTCACCATTGGCTCAGACAAGCCCATGCCTTGGGCGCCTCGGACCTGCACCTGAGCGCGGGCGTGCCGCCCATGGCGCGGGTGCACGGTGAACTGCAAGCCCTGCAAACTGAAGCGGTCTGCAGCGAGCAACTCAGGTCGCTGTTGCACGACGCATTGCCAGATTGGCCACAAACACCAGACCATGATTGCGCGGTGGATTGGCCCGCATTGGGTCGCTGTCGGGTCAATGTGTTTGCCCAAGCACGGGGCTGGTCCTCGGTCTGGCGATTCATCCCATCCAAGGTGCCTACGCTCGAGGCTGTCGGTGCACCGCCTGCGCTGAGCGATTGGGTGCGACATCCACACGGTCTTGTGTTGGTGACAGGCGCCACAGGTTCGGGCAAGTCCACCACCTTGGCGGCGCTGCTGCACCACCTGAACACCACGCAAGCCCTGCACATCCTCACCCTGGAAGACCCGATCGAGTTCGTGCATGCCAGTCAGCGCAGCTTGGTGCAGCAGCGCAGTGTGCCCGGTCACAGCAGCAGCTTTGAAACCGCCTTGCGGGCGGCATTGCGACAAGACCCTGACGTCATCTTGGTGGGCGAGTTGCGCGACCTGCCCACGGTCCGCTTGGCCTTGAGCGCGGCTGAAACCGGCCACTTGGTGCTGGCCACGCTGCACACCCGCAGCGCCACCCAGGCGGTGGAGCGCTTGGTGGATGTGTTTCCCAGTGAAGACAAAGCACTGGTTCGGCAACAACTCAGTTTGTCGCTGTTGGGTGTGCTCACCCAAACCCTGTGCCGCCGTGCCGATGGTCTGGGACGGGTGGCCGCCCACGAAGTGCTGTTTGCAACACCGGCGGTGCGCAACCTGATTCGCGAAGGCAAAACCTCGCAACTGCCGAATGTGCTGCAAACCAGCGCCCAGCAAGGCATGCAAACCCTGGTGCAGTCCTTGACCAGCCTGCTGTCGCAAGGCCTGATCGATGCCAAGGAAGCCTCTAAGATTCAGCTTTCCTCATCTTGAAAGCGACCCATGTCCCGCACCAATCCCAAAACCTACGAAGCCTCCGCCCCCACCCAAGTCGCCTTCATCGGACTGGGTGTCATGGGCTATCCCATGGCTGGTCATTTGGCATTGGCCGGTCACCATGTCACGGTCTACAACCGCAACCCTGCCAAAGCACAGGCCTGGTGTGCCGAGTTCCCAGGCCACACCTCCGCCGCCACACCCGCGCTGGCGGCGGTTGGTGCAGACATGGTGTTTTGCTGTGTCGGCAATGACGACGATTTGCGCGCCATCATGCTGGGCAAAGATGGCGCATTGGCCGGCATGAAAGCTGGCGCGGTCTTGGTGGACCACACCACCGCCTCGGCCAATGTGGCCCGTGAGTTGTTCGCGGCCGCCCAAGCCCAGGGTGTGCATTTTGTCGATGCACCTGTGTCGGGCGGTGAAGCCGGTGCCATCAACGGCATGCTGACCGTGATGTGCGGCGGTGAAGCGGCAGCGTTTGAGCGCATGAAGCCCGTGGCCATGGCCTTCTCCAAAGCTGTCACCCTGATGGGTGAGAGCGGCGCAGGTCAACTCACCAAAATGGTCAACCAGGTGTGCATCGCCGGCTTGGTGCAAGGGCTGTCAGAAGGCATCGCCTTTGGCATGAAAGCCGGCCTCAACATGGAGCAGGTGCTCGACGTGATTGGCAAGGGTGCGGCACAAAGCTGGCAAATGGACAACCGCGGCAAAACCATGGTGGCCGACAAATTCGACTTCGGCTTCGCGGTGGACTGGATGCGCAAAGACCTGGGGCTGGTCATCGACGAGGCCAAGCGCAATGGTGCACGGGTGCCGGTCACGGCCTTGGTGGATCAGTTTTATGCCGATGTGCAAGCCATGGGCGGCAACCGTTTGGACACCTCCAGTTTGATCAAGCGACTGTGTTGAACATGCCCAGACCAAACAAAAGCCACCCGAGGGTGGCTTTTTTCATGGGAGGCTTCAGCGTTTATTTGCTGGTTTTGGCACCATCCGATGACTTCTCGGGAGGCGGAGGTGGTGGCAACAGGTTGCGCAACTCTTCCTCGGTGATGATTTCAAACAAACGAACGACTTTGGTGACCCCATTGACATTGCGGATGACGTTGGTGGCACTGTTGGATTCGCGTTGGGTGACACGGCCCATCAGGTAGACCGTGCCGCGCTCGGTCACGACTTTGAAGGCATTGGCAAACAAATCACGGCTGTCGACCAAGCTGCCCTTGACTTTGGCGGTCACCAACAAGTCGTTGGAACGCTCGCTCAAGGTGAGCAGGGGTGCAATGCTCAATTCATTGACCACGGTACGCACGTTCTCGATTTTTTCCACCAACTGCAAAACGGTTTGACGATCCCGCTCACTGGCCACTTGGCCAGTCAACAGCACCTGGCGGTTGAAACTGGTGACAGTGACCTGGGCTTTGTCGCCCAAGGCGTCACGCACGCGTGCACCGCCACGCAACTCGATGGTTTCGTCTTCCAACTGCGCACCCGAAGTGCGTCTGTCACTGGCCACCAAAGCGGTGCCTGCAAAACCCGCCACCATCAAAGGTGCACAGGCGTTCAAGCTGAGACACATCAGCAACACACCACCGATGGTGGTCAAGGATTTATGGTTCATTCTGGCGACTCCTGTTCACCCAACAATTGGTGGTCCACGCCATCGCACATGCAATGCAGTGCCAGCAAATGAACCTCTTGAATACGTGCAGTGCGCTCATGCGGCACACACACATGGACATCGGTTTCGCGCAACACCTGACCGATCTTGCCCCCGCCTTTGCCGGTCAGGGCAATCACGGTGAGGTCGCGCTCGTGTGCGGCCTCGATGGCGGTGAGGACGTTGCTTGAATTGCCACTGGTGGAGATGGCCAACAACACATCACCGGGCTGACCCAAAGCCCGCACCTGCTTGGCAAAGATTTGGTCAAAGTTGTAATCATTGGCAATCGCGGTCAGGATCGAGCTGTCGGTGGTGAGTGCGATGGCGCCCAACTCGGGGCGCTCGCGCTCAAAGCGTCCGACAAACTCGGCCGCGAAATGCTGGGCATCCGCGGCAGACCCGCCATTGCCACAGGTCAGCACCTTGCCGCCACTGGTCACACAAGCCAACAAGGCTTGCACAGCGGCTGACAGGGGCTTGCTGAGGGATTGCGCAGCTTGGTATTTCAAGTCGGCGCTGTCGATGAACTGCTGTTCAATGCGTTGCTCTAACATGACGCCATCATACCTTTGCCTCATGACAGATGTTGGACAACAGCCCGGACCCTCAGGCAGAAAACGCTGCCTGAATCCATTGCATGTGACCTGCCTCAACCACCACCACATCAAATCGGCACGGCGGCCAGTGGCTCAAGCGTTGCAAATAGAAACGCGCAGCCAGCAAAATGCGTTTTTGTTTGACGGGGCCGATGCTGGCCAAGGCGCCGCCATGGCGCACATCCGCGCGGCTTCGCACCTCGACAAACACCAAGGTCCCTTGCGGGTCGCGCACAATCAGGTCGATCTCGCCGCCGCCACGACCCGGCGTGCGGTAATTGCGCACCAACAAGCTCAGGCCCTGGCTTTGCAAATACGCCAAGGCCTGGTCTTCGGCGGCGTCACCGCGCTGCTTGGTGCTGACAGAAGTCTTTTGAAAGGCGTTCATTGAATCCTCGTTTTGAAACCGTGCTCGCTGCCGCTCACGCGGCCAGTGCAGGCCAAGACCACCCGGGCGGCTGTTTGTATGTGCTGGCCACCCCGATTGGCAACCTGGCTGACATGGGCTTGCGCGCCTTGCACCTGTTGCAGACAGCCGATGTGCTGGCCTGCGAGGACACCCGCCACAGCCAAAGTTTGTTGCGCAACTATGGGCTGGACAAACCCCACAGCGCTTGGTTGGCGGTGCACCAGCACAACGAGGCCAGCGCCGCCGAGCAGGTGATTGTGCGTTTGCAACAAGGGCAGCGGGTGGTCTATGTCAGTGACGCAGGTACGCCCGGCATCAGCGACCCGGGGGCTCGTTTGGTCGCCTTGGTACAAGCCGCTGGTTTGCGGGTGGTGCCGATCCCTGGTGCCAGCAGTGTCACCACCATCCTCAGCGCCAGTGGTTGTGCCGGCGACGGTCAGTTCGTGTTTTTGGGTTTTTTGCCCAGCAAAACCAGCGAGCGTCAAGCAGCGGTGCTGGCCATGGCTGCTGAGCCACGCGCCCAGGTTTTTTTAGAGGCCCCGCATCGGATCGAGGCCGTGGCCAAGGACTTGGGTGTGCTGGGCGATCGCCCGCTCACGGTGGGCCGTGAATTGACCAAGCAATTTGAAGAAGTGGCACGCCTGCCCGCACAAGACTTTGCAGCTTGGCTTGAAGCCACACCGCACCGCGCCAAAGGCGAGTTTGCCTTGGTGTTGCATCCCTTGGCGCAAGAGAACACAGGCTTGGCCGAGGCTGAAAGGGTGCTGGACCTGTTGCTGCCAGAGCTGCCCACCAAAACCGCTGTGCGACTGGCGGCGCAAATCAGCGGCGCACCACGCAACCGTTTGTACGAATTGGCTTTGCAGAAAAAACCCGACGCCCACACGTAGTCATTGCGACGCTTGGTCGACCAAGTGCCGCAATGACCATGGTGGCCGTGACGATCAGATGTAGCGCGCCGCCATGGTGTCCAGATCAATCGGCTTGATGTGCGCCGCATGACCGGCACAACCAAACGCTTCAAAGCGTGCTTTGCAAATGCCACGGGCAGCCTTGCGTGCTGCGATCAAGGCTTTGCGTGGATCGAATTCGCTGCGGTCTTGGGCAAACGCTTGACGCATCGCACCGGTCATGGCCAAGCGGATGTCGGTGTCGATGTTCACCTTGCGCACACCTGAGCGAATGCCGCGCTGAATTTCTTCCACAGGCACGCCATAGGTTTCTTTGATGTCACCACCAAACTCGCGGATGATGGCCAACCACTCTTGGGGCACGCTGGACGAGCCATGCATGACCAAGTGGGTGTTGGGAATCGATTGGTGAATAGCCACGATTTGGTCCATGGCCAAGATGTCGCCCGTGGGCTTGCGGGTGAATTTGTATGCGCCGTGACTGGTGCCAATCGCAATCGCCAAAGCATCGACACCGGTGCGTTCAACAAAGTCTTTGGCTTGCACCGGGTCGGTGAGCAGCATGTCGTGGGTGAGTTTGCCCACCGCGCCCACACCGTCTTCTTCACCGGCCTCGCCGGTTTCCAAGGAGCCCAAACAACCCAATTCGCCTTCGACTGACACACCCACCGCATGCGCCATCTCACAGACGCGCCGCGTGACATCGATGTTGTATTCATAAGAAGACGGTGTCTTGCCGTCTTGCATGAGTGAACCGTCCATCATCACGCTGGAAAAACCCGAGCGGATGGACTGCTGACACACCGCAGGTGAGACACCGTGGTCTTGGTGCATCACCACAGGAATATCGGGGTGTGACTCGATGGCCGCCAGCACCAAATGGCGCAAATAGGCTTCACCCGCGTATTTGCGTGCGCCTGCGGATGCTTGCAAGATGACCGGACTGTGGGTCTCTTGTGCGGCTTCCATGATGGCTTGCACTTGCTCGAGGTTGTTGACGTTGAACGCAGGGATGCCATAACCATGCTCGGCAGCATGGTCTAAGACTTGGCGCAGGGATACGAGGGCCATGAAATTCTCCAGTTAGAAATTAGGGGGGTGGCCTCAGGCCTTTTTCTTGCGTTCCATCATGCGCCACACAAAAGGCGTGAAGATGAGTTGCATCGCGAGTTCCATCTTGCCGCCAGGCACCACCACGGTGTTGGCGCGCGACATGAAGGAGTCGTGGATCATGTTGAGCAAATAGGGGAAATCGATGCCCTTGGGGTTGGCAAAGCGAATCACCACAAAGCTTTCATCGGGCGCAGGAATTTCACGCGCAATGAACGGGTTGGACGTGTCGACGCAAGGCACACGTTGGAAGTTCACATGGGTGTGGGCGAACTGCGGGCAGATGTAGTTCACATAGTCGGGCATGCGACGCAGGATGGTGTCGGTCACCGCTTCGGTGGAGTAGCCACGCTTGGACTTGTCACGCCAGAGTTTTTGAATCCATTCCAAGTTGATGACGGGCACCACACCAATCAACAAATCGGGGTGTTGGGCGATGTTGACCTCGGGGGTCACCACCGCGCCATGCAGGCCTTCGTAAAACAACAGGTCGGTGCCACTGGGCACGTCTTCCCAAGGTGTGAACGTGCCAGGCTCTTGTTTGTAGGGTGCAGCTTCTTCATGGTCGTGCAGGTACTTGCGGCGCTTGCCGGTGCCAGTGTCGCCATACGACTTGAACAAGGCTTCCAACTCAGGAAACAAATTGGTGGTGGGGCCAAAGTGGCTGAAGTTTTTGTCGCCTTGCTTTTCGGCTTCTGCCGCTCTTTTGCGCATTTCCAACCGGTCATAGCGGTGAAAACTGTCACCTTCGATGATGGCAGCGGTGACTTTTTCACGGCGAAAAATATTCTCGAACGTACGGGTGACTGACGTGGTGCCGGCACCAGAAGAACCCGTGATGGCGATGATGGGGTGTTTAACGGACATGGTTATCTTTCAATCGAAACTAAAGCAAAGGGTCAGTCCCTGAACAGGGTGCGCTCTGCGAACAAGGGGTTGTCGATGTCGCGCGGCACGGGTTCGCTGTGGTAGCGCTCAATGCGTTCAACTTCGTTTTTAGAGCCAAACACCAAACCGATGCGCTGGTGCAAACCGGTGGGTTGGACGCTCAACATGGCTTCGCGACCGGTACTGGCGCGACCCCCCGCTTGCTCCATGATCATGCCGATGGGGTTGGCTTCGTAGAGCAGGCGCAAACGACCCGGCTTGCTCGGGTCTTTGGTGTCGCGCGGGTACATGAACACACCGCCACGCATCAAGATGCGGTGGGCTTCAGCCACCATGGATGCGATCCAGCGCATGTTGAAGTCTTTGCCGCGTTCGCCGGATTTACCGGCCAAGCATTCGTCCACATAGCGCTTGATGGGTGGCTCCCAGAAACGGCTGTTGGAGGCGTTGATGGCGAATTCTTGGGTGTCTGCAGGCACTTGCAATTTGGGATGGGTCAGCATGAACTCGCCCAAATTGGGTTCGAGTGTGAACGCCGACACCCCATTGCCCACGGTCAGCACCAACATGGTGGTGGGGCCATACAAGGCATAGCCTGCGGCCAACTGCGTCGCGCCAGGTTGTAAAAAATCGGCTTCCACCAAATCACGGCCGCTGTCGATGGCGTCTTGCGGTGCCCGCAGGATGGAAAAAATACTGCCGACCGACACATTCACGTCGATGTTGCTTGAACCATCCAAGGGATCGAACACCAACAAGTACTTACCACGTGGGTATTTGCCGGGGATTTGGTAGGGGTCGGTCATTTCCTCGGAGGCCATGCCTGCCAAATGGCCTGCCCATTCATTCACACGGATGAACAGTTCATTGCTCAGCACATCGAGTTTTTTCTGGGTTTCACCTTGCACATTGATGGCGCCACCCTCTTGGGCGGCATGGTCGCCGTACAAACCACCCAATTCGCCCATGGCCACGGCGCGGGCAATGGCTTTGCAAGCCAACGCCACATCCAAAATCAGGGCGTTGAACTCGCCCTTGGAATCAGGAAAGCGGCGACGCTCTTCAATCAGGTATTGGGTCAGGGTGGTGCGTTGTCGTAAGGGCATGGTTGCTCTCTTGTGTTTTAGTTGTTCTGGGCCGCATGCCAAACCTGCAGTTGGGCCACATCCACATGGGCCAGATCGGGCAGCACTTGCGCTGCACCCGCGAAGTCGTGGTCTTGGGTGAAGCTGTTGGTGGTGATGATGGTGGTCAAACCGGCACCGCGTGCGGCTTTCAAACCATTGCTGGAATCTTCAAAGGCCATGCAGTCGGCAGCTTGCAAACCCAGACGTGACAGGGTTTGCAGGTACACCTGGGGATGTGGTTTTTTCTTCGGCGCGGTCGACGCATCTTCAATCACCGCAAACAGGTCTTTCCAGTCAGGGCCAATCGCACTGCGCAACAACACCGCGATGTTCACAGGTGAGGTGGTGGTGGCAATGGCCAAGCGCAAACCTTGTGCATGGGCAGCTTGAATCAGGGACAACACGCCTGGGCGCAGTTGCACCTGACCTTGCTGGACCGCGTTCTCGTAGGCCGCAGTTTTGACAGCATGCAGTCGCTCGATGGTGTCTTGCAAACCACCCCCATCAATGTCTTTCATGTCCGGGTGTTGTTGCTTCCAGTAATGCAACATGCGTTCTTTGCCGCCAGAGATGCTCAGCAACTCGGTGTAGAGCGCCAGATCCCAATGCCAATCCAAACCCTCTTCGGCAAACGCCTGGTTGAACGCGTCCATGTGGGCAGTTTCGGTGTCGGCCAAGGTGCCGTCCACATCAAAAATCAAAGCCTTGAGATCGCTCATGGGTTCACCGGTTGGGTTTGAAAGACGCGGCTGGCCAAGATGTCCTGGGCATTCAAGGTGCTCAGGTCATCGGCGGTCAACACTTTGTCTGGGTTGGCAAACAGGCGGCTGGCTTGGCGCAAACGGGCACGCTCCAAAGCATTGCGCACACTGCGGGCATTGGCGAAATGCGGTTGCTGACGGCGCAAGTGCAAATAGCGTTCAAAGGCGGTGTGCGCCTCGTCGTCCATCTTGTAGTTTTGCGCCTGGAGCATGTGGCTGGCAATTTCAACCAACTCGACCTCCTCGTAATCGGGGAATTCGATGTGGTGTGCAATGCGCGAGTTCATGCCGGGGTTGGATTGGAAGAAAGTGTCCATGCGGTCTTTGTAGCCCGCCAAGATCACCACCAAATCGTCACGCTGGTTCTCCATCACCTGCAGCAATATCTCAATCGCTTCTTGCCCATAGTCACGCTCGTTTTCAGGGCGGTACAGGTAGTAGGCCTCGTCAATGAACAGCACGCCGCCCATGGCTTTTTTCAGCACCTCTTTGGTTTTGGGCGCGGTGTGACCGATGTACTGACCCACCAAGTCGTCCCGCGTGACCGCCACCAAATGGCCGCTGCGCACATAACCCAATTCGTGCAGGATTTGCGCCATGCGCATGGCCACCGTGGTTTTGCCGGTGCCGGGGTTGCCAGTGAAGCTCATGTGCAGGGACGGTGCTTGCGCGGCCAACCCCAGGTTCAAACGCAAACGATCGATCACCAACAGCGCGGCAATATCTCGGATGCGTGTTTTCACTGGCTTCAAACCCACCAGGTCACGGTCCAGCGCGTCCATGACTTGCTGCACCTGGGTTTGCGCCATCACCTCGGCCACGGTGCGCGCCCCCGTGTCGGCCACCGCCACACCCGAGGAAGTTGCATGGGGCGCTTTCTCGGGCATGGTGGTCACACCGGGTAAGTTGTAGGCAGGTGCATTCATGGCGTGACTTACTTGCTGTAGCGTTGGTTTTCAGGCTTGTCTGTCGCGTAAGTGTGGGTGGTGTAGCGCAAGCTGCGGCCACTCACCTCTTGGCGGTCCAGGCGGAAGCCAGGCTCGTTGGCAGGGCGGTGCACGATGAAGCTCATGGCCACCGATTCAATACCGCGGGTTGAGTCAAACGCCATCAAACGGATGTAATGGTTGGGGAAGGTTTTGCGGCAGTTGTTCACCTCCATCAACACGCCCGCTGGGTCATGCAAGTCAAACATGGGCAAACCGAACATGTCCCAGTAGGTATTGCGGGGGTGTGGGTCATCGGTGTATTCCACGCTCCATGCATAGCCTTTGGACAGGCCATACTTGATTTGCAAGCTGATTTCGTCGTCGGTGAGGTCGGGCAGGAAGCTGAACTGGCCTTGGGTCAGTTTGCCGGTAGGGTTGGTCAACATGGTGTGTGGTCCTCTGTATCAAGCAACGGAAGGGGTGACGGCATAGTCGCTGCTGTCGGTGGATTGGTAGTTGAAGCTGATGTCGCCCCAGGTGTCCAAAGCGGCTTGCAAAGGACCGCAGGTCTTGGCGGCATTCTTCAAAATGGTGGGGCCTTCTTCCAAGATGTTTTTGCCCTCGTTGCGGGCTTTCACCATGGACTCGAGCGCCACGCGGTTGGCCACTGCACCGGCTTGGATGCCTTGGGGGTGACCGATGGTGCCGCCGCCGAATTGCAAAATCACGTCGTCACCGAACAAGTCGATGAGTTGGTGCATTTGTCCGGCGTGGATACCGCCAGACGCCACAGGCATGACCTTCTTGGTGTCCGCCCAGTCTTGGTCGAAGAACAAACCGCGTGGCAGGTCTTGCTTGGTGTAGCTGTCACGGCAGACGTTGTAATAGCCCTGAACCGTCATGGGGTCGCCCTCGAGCTTGCCCACGGCTGTACCGGTGTGCAAATGGTCGACACCAGCCAAACGCAGCCACTTGGCCATCACACGGAAACTCACGCCATGGTTTTTCTGGCGGGTGTAAGTGCCGTGACCAGCCCGGTGCATGTGCACGATCATGTCGTTCTTGCGCGCCCAGTTGGCCATGCTTTGAATGGCTGACCAGCCGATCACCAAGTCGAGCATGATGACGACCGAACCCAGTTCTTTGGCGAACTCGGCACGCTCATAAATGTCTTCCATGGTGGCGCCGGTCACATTGAGGTAAGAGCCTTTGACTTCACCGGTGACAGCTTGCGCCTTGTTCACGCCATCCATCACATACAAGAAGCGGTCACGCCAGTGCATGAACGGTTGTGAGTTGATGTTCTCGTCGTCCTTCATGAAGTCCAAACCGCCTTTGAGGCCTTCGTAAATCACACGGCCGTAGTTGCGACCGGACAAACCGAGCTTGGGCTTGGTGGTGGCGCCCAACAGGGGACGACCGAATTTGTCCAAACGCTCACGCTCCACGATCAAGCCGGTGGGTGGGCCTTTGAAGGTCTTGATGTAGGCCACGGGCAAACGGATGTCTTCCAGACGGGCTGCTTTGAGCGGCTTGAACGAGAACACGTTGCCGATGAGGGAGGCCGTCATGTTGGAGATCGAACCTTCTTCAAACAAGATCAGGTCATAGGCCACCCATGCGAAGTACTCGCCCGGGCGTCCGGGCACGGCTTCGACTTTGTAAGCCTTGGCGCGGTAGCTGTCGCAGGCGGTCAGGCGGTCGGTCCATACCACGGTCCAGGTGGCGGTGGAGGACTCGCCGGCCACCGCTGCTGCGGCCTCTTCGGGATCCACACCGTCTTGGGGGGTGATGCGGAACAAACAAATCGTGTCGGTGTCGATCGGCACATAGTCGGGCATCCAGTAGCCCATTTGCTTGTATTTCAAAACGCCTGCGCTGTAGCGCTTTTTGGCGTCGGTGATTTGGGTGCTTGCGGTCATCAAAAAACTCCATCGTGGTGAGAAGATGTAACGACTGTAAAAAAGATGGCAGAATAAGTAAATTCAAATTTTCGAAGCTTTCAATTCAGCTTTTCTTAATTGAAGAACGCCACATTCCGTCAACTGCGGGTTTTCAACGCCGTGGCCCGCCACCTGAGTTTCGCCAAGGCGGCCGAGACTTTGCACGTGTCCGCACCCGCAATCACCATGCAAATCAAGGAGTTAGAAGCGGCAGTGGGCATGCCCCTGTTCGAGCGACAGGGGCGTAAAGTCTCATTGACCACCAGCGGCGAGTACATGCTGGTCTACGCCCGCAAAATGCTGGCCTTGCTCAAAGACGCTGAAGATGCCGCTGCCCGCTTGCAGCGTATCCAGACCGGCAAACTGACCATCGGCATGGTGGACACCACCACCTATTTCATCCCGGCGCTGCTCGGCAAGTTCTTGAAAGAGCACGAAGGCATTGAAGTGGTGCTGAGTGTGGGCAACCGACGCGAGCTCATCCAGTGGCTGCAAAACAGCGAGGTCGACATCGCCATCATGGGCTCACCACCATCGGAATTTCCCACGCGTGCTGAGCCTTTTGCCGCCAATCCCTTGGTGTTTGTGGCCTCACCCGACCACCCCCTGTCGGGCGAAACAGGTTTGCACGCTGAAGACCTGCGTCAACAGGCGTTCATCGTGCGAGAGCCTGGCTCGGGTACGCGTAGCGCCATGGAGGCTTATTTCAGCCAAGCACGTTTTCAGCCCCGTTTCAGCATGGAACTCAAAAGCAACGACGCCATCAAACAAGCGGTGAAAGCCAATTTGGGCCTGAGCTTTTTGTCATTGCACACGATTGGCTTGGAGCTGCAAACCCAGCAATTGAGCGTGCTGCAGGTGCGCGGCTCACCGGTGGTGCGCGCCTGGCATGTGGTGCACGCCTTGTCCAAGCTGTTGTCACCAGCGGCCGAAGCGTTTCGCTACTTTGTGCTGGAGCACGCTGAACGTGATTTGGCCGCCCAATTTGCTGATCTAGGTCAACTCAAGCCCTGAAGTGCCTCCTTAAGATTTGTCCATGAAAACGACCGACAACCCCTTCCGATACGCTCGTCCGCTGGTGGCTTTGCACTGGCTGATGTTTTTGTTGCTCATCTTGGTTTACGCCGCCATGGAGTTTCGAGTGCTCTATGAGAAAGGCATGCCCGAGCGAGAGTTCATGAAATCACTGCACTTCATTTTCGGGCTGTGCGTGTTGGCCCTGGTCCTGCTGCGCTTGCTGGCCAAGCGCTTGAGCCCACACCCCGAGCCCACTGTTCACTCTGGTGCGCTGCTGGTTTTGCATCGCGCCTCGCGCTTGGGTCATGCGGTCTTGTACCTGTTCATGATCCTCATGCCCTTCATGGGCTGGATGATGTTGAGCGCCGCAGGCAAACCGATTCCTTTTTTAGGCTTGGCGTTGCCCCCTTTGATGGCAGCCGATGAAGTGTTGGCCAAGCAAATCAAGTCGGCCCATGCGCTCGCTGGCAACCTGGGTTATGGCTTGATCGGACTGCATGTGGCGGCGGCGCTGTTTCACCAACTGGTGCTCAAGGACAAGTTGATGCAACGCATGCGCTGGCGTTGATGGTGCGGCTGGCGGGGATCGAACCCACGACCCTTGGCTTCGGAGGCCAATACTCTATCCACTGAGCTACAGCCGCAACGCTTCTATTGTAGGTGTCGATGCTTTGTCAGCCGTTTGTAGGGTGGTGGCTGGCTATAATTTCTCATTCGTTTTACCTATGAAAGTCACCATGAGCGATCAGCACGAAGAAGCCCACACTGGCCCTGTCAAAACCCCCAAACAATTCCTCACAGTCGTTGTTCTGTCGTTCATCGTGCCCATTTTTATCATCATTGGTTTGGTGAAATACATCGGTACTCATAACAAACCTTCTGCAGGTGCTGACAATTCAGGTGAAGCTGTGGCTGCCCGCATCCAAAAAGTGGGTGACGTGCAAGTCAAAGATGCCAACCGTGTTGCCAAAACCGGTGAAGAGGTGTTCAAGGCGCAGTGCGGTGCATGCCATGTTTCTGGTGCGGCCGGTGCGCCCAAATTGGGTGATACAGCCGCTTGGGCACCGCGCATCAAAACCGGTTATGCCGCGTTGCTGAACTCTGCGCTGAAAGGGAAGAATGCCATGGGTGCCCAAGGGGGCGGTGACCATGATGACTTTGAAATTGGCCGTGCAGTGGTCTACATGGCCAATGCAAGTGGTGGCAAATTCCCCGAGCCTGTTGCGCCTGCTGCCCCAGCTGCTAAATAATTGTGTCAGCCCTTCGTTGAGGGCTTTTCACAAAACCATATTCAAGCGCCAGTTCACTGGCGCTTTTTTCTTGGGGAATCCATTGACCTTGCTCCAACGCCTGTGCAGCCAGCCCCACATCTTGACTGTGCACCAAGCCCAGACCTTGTGCCGTGTGCAAATAGACGCGCCCTTCTTCATCCAAGATGCATGCCTGCACCGCTTGCACCTGGCCTAGGAAATCGGTGACGGTGCCATCCGCTTGAATGCGCCAGACAAAGGGCGTCGACATCAATTCCACATACACCCGCTGCGGGCCGTTTTGGAAATACCACTGGCCTGCGTCGTCATGCGCGTAATTGCGTTGGATGAATTCAATCAGCTTGGCATGGGTGAGCTTGCTGCCCTTGGCTTGGGGGAACCAGCCCGTGGCTTGCACTGCGTCATCGCGCATGTACCAGTCGCCGCGGTCGTCCATTCCCAGCCAACCCACGCAATGCGGCACATTCGGCCATTTGCGCATCGCTTGCAGGACCAAGTCGTCCATGTTGCTTCAGTGCAAGATCGAAGGCAAGGTGTCGACGTGTGCCAGCATTTCCTGCGGCGTACCCGGGCTGGCGTGGTGTGCCACCATGCGCCAACCTTGGGCGGTGCGCATGTACACATTGGTGGCCAGCACATAGGCGACTTGGGTGCCTTCCACCAAGTTCAGCTCGATGCGCTCAACCAGGTTGTGCACGGCGCTGGTGATGCTCACCACCTTGCGCACATGTTCAGGATGCGCAGGTATCACGCCATTGGTGAACATGGTTTCAAAGGAGTTGCGAATGCTGTTGGCACCCAGCAAACGAGGGCCACCGGGGTGCACACACACGATGTCTTCTTCGTCGGCCCAACAGGCCATCAGGCGTTCGATGTCGCCGCTTTGCAGGGCATCGTAAAAGGCCGCTTCAATCTCATCGGCAGATCCGCCAATGGTGGCTGCTTGAAGATTGGCCTTGGGCACCAGCTTATTTTTGACCGCGGTATTTGCGCAACGCAGCCAGTTGCGCCACAAACACCATGAGCTCGGCTTGGGCCGCGGCCATGTCCACCTCGGTCTTGGCGTTCTTCAGGTTTTCTTCGGCCGCTTTTTTGGCCGCGTTGGCACGCTCTTCGTCCAAGTCTTTGCCGCGCACCGCCGTGTCAGACAAGACAGTGACCGAGTCGGGTTGAACTTCCAAAATGCCACCAGCGACGAAGACAAATTCTTGTTCGCCATCGGGCTTGGTGATGCGCACCGAACCGGCTTTGATGCGCGAGATCAGTGGCGTGTGGCGTGGGTAGATGCCCAATTCGCCAACCTCTCCTGGCAAAGCCACGAAGGTGGCTTCACCGGAGTAAATCAGCTCTTCGGCGCTGACCACATCAACTTGCATGGTTTTCATGAGGCTTCCTTGTCAGATGCTGGGCAGGTTGCGCGCATCAAACCTTCTTGGCTTTTTCAATCGCTTCGTCGATGGTGCCGACCATGTAGAACGCTTGTTCTGGCATGTGATCACACTCGCCGGCCACGATCATCTTGAAGCCGCGGATGGTTTCAGCCAAGGTGACGTACTTGCCAGGTGAACCGGTGAACACCTCGGCCACGTGGAAAGGCTGGCTCAAGAAACGCTGGATCTTGCGGGCGCGGGCCACGGCCAGTTTGTCTTCGGGTGCCAATTCGTCCATGCCCAAAATCGCAATGATGTCGCGCAGTTCTTTGTAGCGCTGCAACGTGCCTTGCACGGCGCGGGCGGTTTCGTAGTGGTCGTTGCCGACCACCAAGGGGTCCAACTGGCGGCTGGTGGAGTCCAAAGGATCCACAGCGGGGTAGATACCGAGTGACGCGATGTCACGTGACAACACCACGGTGGAGTCTAAGTGAGCAAAGGTGGTCGCAGGTGAGGGATCGGTCAAGTCATCGGCTGGCACGTAAACGGCTTGGATGGACGTGATGGAACCCACTTTGGTGGAGGTGATGCGCTCTTGCAAACGACCCATTTCTTCGGCCAAGGTAGGCTGGTAACCCACGGCGGAAGGCATGCGACCCAACAAGGCGGACACTTCGGTTCCGGCCAAGGTGTAGCGGTAGATGTTGTCCACGAAGAACAACACGTCTTTGCCTTCGTCACGGAAAGATTCAGCGATGGTCAGGCCAGTCAAAGCCACGCGCAAACGGTTGCCGGGAGGCTCGTTCATCTGGCCGTAAACCATGGCCACTTTGGATTCTTCCAAGTGCTCAAGGTTCACCACGCCAGAATCGGCCATCTCGTGATAGAAGTCATTTCCTTCACGGGTACGCTCGCCCACACCGGCAAACACGGACAAACCGCTGTGCGCTTTGGCGATGTTGTTGATGAGTTCCATCATGTTCACGGTCTTGCCCACACCGGCACCACCGAACAAGCCGACCTTACCGCCCTTGGCGAAAGGACAGACCAAGTCAATCACCTTGATGCCGGTTTCCAGCAATTCTTGTGAAGGGCTCAGTTCGTCATAAGCAGGCGCTTTGCGGTGAATAGACGCTGTTTGCGTTTGGTCCACAGGACCACGTTCGTCGATGGGCGTGCCCAGCACGTCCATGATGCGTCCCAAGGTGGCTTTACCGACTGGCACGGTGATGGCGGCACCCGTGTTGGTGACCATCAGACCACGGCGCAAACCGTCAGATGTACCCAGCGCAATGGTGCGCACAATGCCGTCGCCCAATTGCTGTTGCACTTCCAATGTGAGGGCGGAGCCTTCGAGTTTGAGCGCGTCATAAATGCGCGGCATGTGATCGCGTGGAAACTCCACGTCCACCACGGCGCCAATACATTGGACGATTTTTCCTTGAATTCCTGCGTTGGTCATTGCCTGAGCCATGTTGATTTGCTCCAAAAATAAATAGGGTTACACCGCCGCCGCACCGGCCACGATTTCGGACAATTCCTTCGTGATCGCTGCTTGACGGGTTTTGTTGTAAACGAGTTTGAGTTCGCCAATGACGTTGCCGGCGTTGTCGGTGGCGGCCTTCATGGCCACCATGCGGGCGGATTGCTCAGACGCCATGTTTTCTGCCACCGCTTGGTAAACCAAGGATTCGATGTACAGCTCGAGCAAGTCGTCAATCACGGCAGGTGCATCGGGCTCGTACAAATAGTCCCATGCATAACTGCCAGCCGCACGTGTTTCAGCGCGCATCTTCTCGTCGGACAAAGGCAGCAATTGCTCGATGACCGGTTCTTGTTTCATGGTGTTGATGAAACGCGTATAGCAAATATGAACCGAATCAATCTTGCCTTCGGTGTAGGCATCCATCATGACCTTGACCGCCCCGATGAGTTGTTCGAGGTGAGGCGTGTCACCCAACTGGGTGACATGGGCCAACACAGGCACACCCACGCGGTTGAGAAAACCCAGGCCTTTGTTGCCAATGGCAATGGTTTGCGGGGTGGCGCCAGCCGCTTGCATGTCTTTGAACTTGTGGGTCAAAGCGCGCAAGATGTTGGTGTTCATGCCACCGCACAAACCTTTGTCGGTGGTCACCACGATGAAGCCTGTGGACTTGATCGGGTGTATTTTCATGAACGGGTGAACATACTCGGGGTTGGCTTGGCCCAAATGCGTGGCGATGTTGCGCACCTTCTCGCTGTAAGGACGCGCCGCACGCATGCGGTCTTGCGCCTTGCGCATTTTGGACGCCGCCACCATTTCCATGGCCTTGGTGATCTTCTTGGTGTTTTCCACCGATTTGATCTTGCCGCGTATTTCCTTGCCTACTGCCATGAAGTGCTCCTTGCTGCTTGATGGCGTTTAGACGAAGGACTTTTTGAACGCTTCGATGGCCTTGACCAACTCGGCTTCAGCGTCTTTGTCCATGGCTTTGTCTTTTTCCATCTTGGCCAACAATGCAGCGCATTTATCTTTCAAGTGGTGGTGCAAACCCGCTTCAAAGTGCAGCACTTGGTTGACTTCGATGTCGTCCAAATAGCCTTTGTTCACGGAATACAGGGTTGCGGCCATCAAGCTGATGGACTGGGGGCTGTACTGTGCTTGCTTCAACAATTCGGTCACGCGGGCACCGCGGTCGAGCTGCTTGCGGGTGGCTTCGTCCAAGTCGGAAGCGAACTGCGCAAACGCGGCCAGTTCACGGTACTGCGCCAAGTCGGTACGGATACCACCCGACAGGCTTTTCACCAGTTTGGTTTGTGCAGCACCACCCACACGTGACACGGAAATACCGGCGTTGATCGCAGGACGGATACCGGCGTTGAACAAGCTGGTTTCCAAGAAGATCTGTCCGTCGGTGATGGAAATCACGTTGGTCGGCACGAAGGCAGACACGTCACCCGCTTGGGTTTCGATGATGGGCAGTGCGGTGAGTGAACCGGTTTTGCCTTTGACTTCGCCCTTGGTGAAGGCTTCAACATAGTCGGCATTGACGCGAGCGGCACGCTCGAGCAAACGGCTGTGCAAATAGAACACGTCGCCAGGGTAGGCTTCACGGCCTGGTGGGCGGCGCAACAGCAAAGACACTTGGCGGTAAGCCACGGCTTGCTTGGACAAATCGTCATACACGATCAGGGCGTCTTGACCGCGGTCGCGGAAGTACTCGCCCATGGTGCAGCCAGAGTAGGCCGACACGTACTGCATGGCGGCGGATTCAGAAGCAGAAGCCGCGACCACGATGGTGTAGTCCATGGCGCCGGCTTGCTCGAGCGAGCGAACCACGTTTTTGATCGATGAGGCCTTCTGTCCGATGGCCACATAGATACAGGTCATGTTCTGACCTTTTTGGTTGATGATGGCGTCGATCGCGACAGCGGTCTTGCCGGTCTGACGGTCACCAATGATCAATTCGCGCTGGCCACGGCCCACAGGCACCATGGAGTCGATGGACTTCAAGCCGGTTTGCATGGGCTGATCAACTGACTGACGGGCGATCACACCAGGGGCGACTTTTTCGATCACGTCGGTCATCTTGGCGTTGATTGGGCCTTTGCCGTCGATGGGGTGACCCAAGGCATTGACCACACGGCCAATCAGCTCAGGACCCACAGGCACTTCCAGAATGCGGCCGGTGCACTTGACCGTGTCGCCTTCAGAGATGTGCTCGTATTCACCCAAAATCACCGCGCCCACGGAGTCGCGCTCCAGGTTCAGCGCCAGGCCAAAGGTGTTGTTGGGAAATTCCAGCATCTCGCCTTGCATCACATCGGACAAGCCATGGATGCGGCAAATACCGTCGGTCACGGAGATCACTGTGCCTTGGTTGCGCACATTGGTGTTGCCCTGTGAACCCTCGATGCGGGTTTTGATCAATTCAGAGATTTCTGCGGGATTGAGTTGCATGACTCTTTCCTTCTTCCTTTGTGAGGCCGACTTGGCGCGAGCGGGATGCTCAGGCTGTCAGCGCGACTTTCATTTGTTCCAAACGGGCTTTGACCGAAGTGTCAAGCACCTCGTCGCCGACCACGACACGTACGCCTCCAATGAGCTCGGGCTCCAAGTCCACATGCACATTGAGTTTGTAGCCAAAGCGTTTTTCAATCACTTTGGTCAGTTCTTCAAGGGCTGCGCCCTCGATGGGGAATGCACTGTGCACCACCGCTTTGCGCACACCGGTGAGGGTGTCCACCAAATCATGGAAGTGCCGGGCAATTTCTGGCAGGACCGCCAAACGACCGTTGTCCACCAAGGTGTGGAGGAAGTTGACAGCAGCTGGTGGCAGGTTTTTGGGACCCACTTGGGCAATCAAGTCCAGCACCTGGGCCTGTGTGACTTTGGGGTCGTGGGCGAATTGCAGCAAACCAGGGTCTGCTGCAACCACGGCCAAGCCGTCCAGCCATTCAACAGCCTGGGCTGCATCGGCCTTGACCACCTGAAACAAAGCTTCAGCGTAAGGGCGGGCAATGGTAGCGAGTTCAGCCATGGCGACGCGTCCTCAAAGTTCCGACTTCAAACGGTTGAGCAAATCGGCATGCACGCTGGCATTGACCTCTTTGCGCAAAATTTGTTCGGCACCCTTGACGGCCAAAGTGGCCACATGGTCGCGCAAACCTTCACGCGCCTTCAAGATGGCCTGCTCGGCCTCGATGTTGGCTGCAGCGATGATTTTGTTGGCCTCTTCAGTCGCCTTGATCTTGGCTTCGTCGATGATGGCCAGCGCACGGTGCTCGGCGTCGGCAATGCGAGCCGCCGCATCATTGCGGTTCTTCGCCAACTCAACCTCAACATGCTTGTGGGCATTGGTGAGTTCGATGTGGGCGTGTTCAGCGGCCTTCAAGCCATGGGCGATTTTTTCAGCACGTTCGTCCAAAGCAGCAGCAATGGGTGGCCACACGAATTTCATCGTGAACAACACCAAAATTGCAAAAACAATGGCTTGAACGAACAGGGTTGCGTTGATACTCACGTCAACACCTCTCTAAGGGTTGTGGCAAGAATTACTTCAGGATGAAGGGATTGGCGAACGCGAACATCATGGCGATACCCACGCCAATCAAGAAAGCCGCGTCAATCAAACCAGCCAACAAAAACATTTTGGTTTGCAATTCGTTCATCAATTCGGGTTGACGGGCAGCTGCTTCCAGGTATTTGCTGCCCATGATGCCGATACCAATACAAGCACCAATGGCGCCCAAGCCAATGATCAGACCTGAGGCGAGTGCAACTAAACCAAGTACGTGTTCCATGAGAAGCTCCTAAGCAAGATGATGGAAGGTTGAGAAAAAAGAAATCAGTGTGCGTCGTGTGCTTGGCCGATGTAGACCAAGGTCAACATCATGAAAATAAAGGCCTGCAAAGCGACGATCAGAATGTGGAAGATGGCCCAAATAGAACCCGCAATGATGTGGCCAATGGGCAGCAAAATGCCGCTCAAGCTCATGGCGGCCGCGCTGCCCATGAGGGCGATCAGCATGAAAATCAGCTCGCCAGCATACATGTTGCCAAACAGTCGCATGCCGTGTGACACGGTTTTGGCGACGAATTCAATCATTTGGAAACCGAAATTGATGGGCCACAAAATGGGGTGGGCACCAAAAGGCGCGGTGGTGAGTTCGTGGAACCAGCCGCCAATGCCCTTGATCTTGATGTTGTAGAACAAACAGATCAGCAACACCGAACATGACATGCCCAAAGTGGTGGACAAATCAGCCGTGGGCACCACACGGAAGTAGTGAATGCTGTGGTCCAGACCGGTCCACTCGAAAATTTTGTGGAACAAGTCGACTGGCAAAAAGTCCATGCTGTTGAGCAGGAAGATCCAGACAAAGACAGTCAGCGCCAAAGGCGACACCAATTTGCGGCTTTCAGCATTGTGAACAATGCCACGCGCTTGGGTATCCACCATTTCAAACAAGATTTCAACCGCCGCCTGGAAGCGCCCGGGCACACCGGAGGTGGCTGCACGCGCTGCGCGCCACAAGAAAAAGCTGCCCACCACACCAAGCAGCACAGACCAGAAAATGGAATCGATGTTGATGACCGTGAAATCGATCACGCCGCCCATGGGCTTGCTTTGCAAGTGGGTCAGGTGATGACTGATGTATTCGCCAGCGGTGAGCGTGGTTTCCGACATGTTCTCAACTCTTTACAAGTGGGTGGATGGGTTTGCGACCGGTTTGAGCTTGCCCCAAACCAACGCCAACCAATACACCTTCATCGTCACAATCAAGCCCGCCAACAAGGCAGGCCAACTCAAATCTTCAACAACCCTGGGCGCCAGCACCAACAACAGCACGGTCAGTACCATCTTGACGCCCTGCCACACGGCAAAACTCAAGGTGGCCGCCACGGCATTGATGGACGCCGCGGGTGACTTCAAACCTCTGGCAAACAAAGCCGCGGGCAAAATCACCGACAAAGCACCATATCCCCAAGACACAAAAACTGACATGCGGCCAAACCAAAGACCAACTGCCGCACCCAAAACACATGCTGTTAACAGCTGCGCTACCAGCACCCACCACACCGACAGGGCGGGCTGAGTGGCCCGCCAAGCTTGGGCTTCTTCGGCAGTGAGAGTGTGGAACACGTCCTCTTGCTCTGAATCTTCCAAACCGGGTGATTGGCGTTGGTGGCCACCCGAACTGAGCTTTGTCTCGGTCATGCTTGACAAGCCCTTCTCGTGCAGCAAAGCCTCTTATTGTAGGGTATCTTACTGACAGTTTTCTGAAACAGTCACGAACACCACTCAAGCCCCCATGCCCAGCTCCAAAGACACCCTGATTGAGTTTCCCTGCGATTTCCCCATCAAAGTCATGGGCGAAAAAGCCGATGGCTACTTAGAAGCCATGAGTTTTGTGGTCCGACAGTTCGATCCGACCTGGACCCCAGACCGACTGGAAACCCGCGAAAGCTCGGGCGGCAAATACCTGGGGCTGACTTTCACGGTGCACGCCACCAGCCAGACGCAGCTCGACGAGCTTTACCGAACGCTCAGCAGCCACCCCATGGTGAAAGTGGTTCTTTAGTGAACATTCAGCTGCGTCACTGGGGCCTGGTGGATTACCTGACCACTTACCAGGCCATGCAAGACTTCACCGCCCATCGCGGGGCAGACACCGCCGACGAACTGTGGCTGTGCGAACACCCGCCCGTGTTCACCCAAGGATTGGCCGGGCAAGCCAGCCATGTCCTGAAACCAACCGATATTCCCGTGGTGCAAACCAACCGCGGCGGCCAAGTGACATTTCATGGACCCGGCCAGGTGGTGGTCTACGCCTTGATCGACTTGCAACGCGCCGGTTATTTCATCAAGGAATATGTGTACCGCATCGAAGAGGCCGTCATCAAAACCCTGCTGCATTTGGATGTCACCGGCCACCGGGTGGCGGGTGCGCCCGGCATTTACGTGCGCCCCGATGCGCCAAACGATCACCAAGCGCTGCCCAACCGACCGCACAAAGGCGCCACCCAAGGTCCGCCCGACTTCGCCGGTCTGGCCAAAATCGCAGCCCTTGGCGTGAAAGTGGCGCGCCATTGCACCTACCATGGGGTGGCTTTGAATGTCCACATGGATTTATCCCCTTTCCAGCAGATCAACCCCTGCGGCTATGCTGGGCTGCAAACCACCGATCTTTTTACAATCGGTGTCGACGTCGGTTGGCAAGCAGCGGCTGACGTGCTGAGCCACAAATTGGGCACTTACTTAACGCCTTGAACAGGCACACCACCAGGTCCCGCATGACTGCCTCTGACAGCACCCCTCCCGCACCCGCCTACGACCCCACGGCCAAGCAAAAGTCTGCCTCCAAGGTGTCTCGCATCCCGATCAAGGTCGAGCACACCGGCGAGGTGCTGAAAAAACCCGACTGGATCCGCGTCAAAGCCAGCTCGCCCAATTCGCGCTTCAACGAGATCAAAAGCATCTTGCGCGAGAACAAACTGGTGACCGTGTGCGAAGAGGCGTCATGTCCCAACATCGGCGAATGCTTTGGCAAGGGCACGGCCACGTTCATGATCATGGGCGACAAATGCACCCGACGCTGTCCGTTTTGCGATGTCGGCCACGGCCGCCCTGATCCATTGGACGCCAACGAACCGCTGAACCTGGCCAAAACCATCGCCGCTTTGAAGCTGCAGTACGTGGTCATCACCAGCGTGGACCGCGACGATTTGCGCGACGGTGGCGCCGGCCATTTTGTCGAGTGCATCCAACAAACCCGCGCCCTGTCACCCCACACCCAGATCGAGGTGCTGGTGCCCGACTTTCGCGGTCGCGATGACCGCGCCCTGGGCATCTTGCAAGCCGCGCCGCCCGATGTGATGAACCACAACCTGGAAACCGTGCCGCGCTTGTACAAAGAAGCACGGCCCGGCAGCGACTATGCGTTCAGCCTGAACCTCTTGAAAAAATTCAAAGCCTTGTTTCCCAAAGTGCCGACCAAGAGCGGCCTGATGGTGGGACTGGGCGAAACCGACGAGGAAATTTTGGCGGTGATGCAAGACATGCGCGACCACAACATCGACATGCTCACCATTGGCCAGTACCTCGCGCCCAGCGGTCACCACCTGCCGGTGCGCCGCTATGTGCACCCCGACACCTTCAAGATGTTCGAGGCCAAGGCTTACGAAATGGGCTTCACCCACGCCGCCGTGGGCGCCATGGTGCGGTCGAGTTACCACGCTGACCAGCAGGCCCATGCGGCCTTGGCCGCACAAGACTGAGAGCCTCCCATGAAAAAAACCATTGGGGTCTTGGTGTGTTGCTTGGGCTTGTCAACGATGCACGCCCAGGCTGCACCCTACCCCCTGGGCAGCATGAGCTGCCAAGACATTGGCGCATTCGCCTCCCAAGCCATGCAGTGGCGTGAAGACGGCATCCCATGGGCCGACGCCAAACAACGCTTAGACAGCCTGCAGCCCGAGGGCTCTGTGGAGAAAAAGAACTTGCGCATGGTCATGGCCTTGGTCTATGGCAACTATGGCGACAACTGGACTGTGGAGAGTGCCGGCGCGGTGATGCAAGCAGACTGCGAAGGCGGTCGATGAAACCTCATCCATGACGGACCCCACCACCAGCAAGCCCCGCATCCCTCGTGGCATTTGGGTGCTGGGTTTTGTCAGCATGCTGATGGACATTTCTTCCGAGATGATCCACAGTCTCCTGCCCCTGTTCTTGGTCGGCAGTTTGGGCATCTCAGTGTTCGTCGTGGGGCTGATCGAAGGTGTTGCCGAAGCCACGGCGCTGATCGTCAAAATTTTCTCGGGCGCCTTGAGCGATTACATCGGCCGACGCAAAGGCTTGGCGGTGCTCGGTTATGCCCTGGGGGCGTTCACCAAACCACTGTTTGCCATCGCTTCAGGTGCGGGCCTGATCATCACGGCGCGTTTGCTCGACCGCGTGGGCAAGGGCATCCGGGGTGCGCCGCGTGACGCCTTGGTGGCGGACATCGCACCCCCGCAAGTGCGCGGTGCGGCGTTTGGGCTGCGCCAATCACTCGACACAGTGGGCGCGTTCAGCGGTCCCTTGTTGGCCGTGGGCCTCATGCTCTTGTGGGCGAATGACTTTCGGGCGGTGTTTTGGGTGGCGGTCATTCCGGGCGTGTTGTCGGTGTTGCTGCTGTTGTGGGGCGTGCAAGAGCCAGAACGCCACAGCGATGCGGTGAAAACCAACCCGATCACGCGGGCCAATTTGCGCCGTTTGGGGTCGGCCTATTGGTGGGTGGTGGGCATTGGTGCGGTGTTCACCCTGGCGCGTTTCAGCGAAGCGTTTTTGGTGCTGCGCGCCCAAGAAAGTGGGGTGGCCATCGCGCTGGTGCCCCTGGTGTTGGTCGCCATGAACCTGGTCTATGCGGCCTCAGCCTACCCGTTTGGCTGGCTCTCGGATCGGGTCAGCCATGTCAAGTTGCTGGTCGGGGGCACCTTGGTGTTGATCGCTGCGGATCTGGTGCTGGCCAGTGGCAACGACACCACCACCTTGTTGGTGGGCATTGGCCTGTGGGGCATCCACATGGGCATGACCCAAGGCTTGTTGGCCACCATGGTGGCCGACACCGCGCCCGCTGATTTGCGCGGCACCGCCTTTGGCATGTTCAACCTGGTGAGTGGCCTGGCCTTGCTGGTGGCCAGCGGCTTGGCCGGCTGGCTGTGGGACACCTACGGCGCGTCGGCCACCTTCCAAGGTGGCGCGGTGTTCGCGGTTCTGGTGCTGGTGGGCTTGGCGCTGCGACCCTCCTACAAGAACAAAGGCAGTGAATGAAAACAGACGACATGATGGACGACCTGGGTGAGTGGTTGCACGACCACGTTTTTGATGAAGGCAACGAAACCGCCGAACGCAGCACCCGCTGGGTGATGTGGATCACGGCCGCCATGATGGTGATCGAGATCGTGGCGGGCTGGCTTTACAACTCGATGTCGCTGTTGGCCGATGGCTGGCACATGAGTTCGCACGCCTTGGCAATTGGCCTCTCAGCCATGGCCTATGTGACCGCCCGCACCTACGCCAAAGACCCGCGTTTTGCGTTTGGCACCTGGAAAATCGAGGTGCTGGCCGGTTTTGCCAGTGCGCTTTTTTTGGTAGGTGTGGCGGTCATGATGTTGATTGGTTCACTGGAGCGCCTGATTTCCCCGCAGGAAATTCACTTCCAAGAAGCCATCGCAGTGGGGGTGTTGGGCCTGGGGGTGAACATCGTGTGCGCGTTCATCTTGGGCCAAGCACACCACCATGACGACCACGGCCATGGTGTGCATGGGGCTCATGGCGCTCACGGAGCGCATGCTCACCACGACCTGAACTTGAAATCAGCGTATCTGCACGTGGTGGCCGACGCCTTCACCTCGGTGCTGGCCATCGTCGCTTTGCTGGGTGGTTGGCTTTATGGCTGGTCTTGGCTGGACCCGGTGATGGGCATCGTGGGCGCGGTGTTGGTGGCGCTGTGGGCAAAAAACCTGCTGCTGGAAACTGGCAAGGTGCTGCTCGACCGAGAGATGGACCACCCGGTGGTGGAGGAGATCAAAGACGTTTTGCAAGCCGATGGCCAAACCCGCGTGACCGATTTGCATGTGTGGCGGGTCGGCAAAAAGGTCTACGCCTGCGCCTTGAGTGTGGTGACCCGTGACGCCCACCTCACACCGCAGGTGCTGCGCGAGCGTTTGGGCGTGCACGAGGAAATCATCCACAGCACCATCGAGATCCACCAGCGCTGAACACACGCCCCCCAGAGGGGCGTGTGCCTCAAGCCGCCTGTTGGTGGCTGCCCGCCACCGATGCGCGCCAGGCTTGCATCAAGCCCTGCCATTGGGGCCGGGCGGCTTGCACATGCCGCTCTTTCACATGGCCATAGCCTTTGATTTTGTCGGGGATGCGGGCGATTTCCAAAGCCAACGCCTGACGCTCGGGTGCAAAGTCGCGCAGGACTTCCTCGATGCTGTGCTGGTACTCGGTGACCAAGGCGCGCTCCATGCGGCGCTCCTCGGTGTAACCGAAGACATCGAACACACCACCGCGTAAAAAGCGCAAGCCTTTGAGCAACTTGAAGCCCCACAGCATGCTGGGGCCGAACTTTTGCTTGACCAGTTCACCCTTGTCATTGGTCTTGGCGATCAAGGGCGGGGCCAGGTGGTAGTTGAGACTGAAGCTGCCTTCAAACTGGTCGGAGATGCGTTGCAAGAACGCGGGGTCGCTGTGCAAACGCGCCACCTCGTACTCGTCCTTGTAGGCCATGAGTTTGTAGAGATTGCGCGCCACCGCGTCGGCCATGACCGGGTTGGTTTGCTGTTGCACGGTTTGCACAAAGGCCAAATAACGCTGGGCATAGGCTTTGTTTTGATAGGCCTCGAGCCAAGTTGTGCGCTGCTGCACCACCGTCTCCAAGGTCTCGCGGGCTTTGAACTGCATCACCTGGCTGGGCTTGAGAAACTGCTGCACCTGGGCCATGTCATGGGCGCACCAACGGCCCCACAAAAACGCGTTTTGGTTGGCCTGCACCTGCACCCCGTTGAGCTCGATGGCCCGCAACATGGCTTCTTCACCCAGTGGAATCCAGCCGCGCTGCCAAGCAAAGCCCAGCACCATGGGGTTGATGTAAATGCTGTCGCCCAGCAACGCCGTGGCCACATGGTTGGCGTCGAACGCGCCCAAATTGGCTGCCTCACCACCAAGAGCCTGCAAGATGTCAGCCACGCAGTTGTCACTGGGGTTGGCCCATGCGCCATTTTTCACAAACGCCGCTGTGGGCGTGCCATGGTCGTTGATGGCCACGCGGGTGCGACCGGGGCGCATGCGCAACATGGTTTCTTTGCCGGCGCTCACGATCGGGTCACAACCGAGCACCAAGTCGGCGGCGGCGGTGGACACGCGGGTGGTTTGGATGTCGCTTTGCTTTTGCGCGATCAGCACATGGCTCCAGGTGGCCCCGCCTTTTTGCGCCAAACCGGCCGCGTCTTGGGTGACGATGCCCTTGCCCTCCAAGTGCGCCGCCATGCCCAGCAACTGGCCGATGGTGATGACACCGGTGCCGCCCACGCCCGCCACCACGATGCCATAGCCACCGGGGTAGACACCGCGGGTGAGCGAGGCGATGTCGGGCGCAGGCAAGGCGCCCAGGTCTTGGGGGTTGGGGAAGGACTTGGCCTTCTTTTTCAGCTGGCCACCTTCCACCGTGACAAAGCTCGGGCAAAAGCCTTTGACACAGCTTTGGTCTTTGTTGCAGGTGCTTTGGTTGATGGTGCGTTTGCGCCCCAAGGGGGTTTCCAAGGGCTCCACGCTCAGGCAGTTGCTTTGCGTGCTGCAGTCGCCACAGCCTTCACACACCGCCTCGTTGATGAACACCCGCACCGCGGGGTCGACCATGGTGCCGCGCTTGCGGCGGCGGCGTTTTTCGGTGGCGCAGGTCTGGTCGTAAATGATGACCGTGCAGCCTTTGATATCGCGCATGGTGCGCTGCACCCGGTCAAGCTCATCGCGGTGCTCGATGGCCACACCCTCGGGCAAACCGAGCACGCCACCGGGGATGCCATTGCGACCGACGCTGTCGTATTTCTCGGGTTCATCGGTGACGATGACGATGCGCTTGGCACCTTCGGAGCGCATGCTTTGCGCGATTTGCACCACACTGTGGCCTTCTGAGCGTTCGCCAATCGGTTGGCCACCGGTCATGGCCACCGCGTCGTTGTACAAAATTTTGTAGGTGATGTTCACACCCGCGGCCACACTTTGGCGCACCGCCAACAAGCCGCTGTGGAAGTAGGTGCCGTCACCGATATTGGCAAAGATGTGCTGGTCGTTGCTGAACGGCTGCTGGCCCACCCAAGGCACGCCTTCGCCGCCCATTTGGGTGAAGCCGACCGTGCTGCGGTCCATCCACAAGCTCATGAAATGGCAGCCAATGCCGGCCATGGCCCGCGAACCCTCGGGCACCCGGGTGCTGGTGTTGTGCGGGCAGCCCGAGCAAAACCAAGGCTGTCTGTCAGCCTTGACCTCTATCACCTGCATGGACTGGGCCTTGGCTTCGAGCACCGCGAGCTGGGCGTCGATGCGCGCCGTGGTGTCGCTGTCGATGCCAATTTTTTTCAAACGCTTGGCGATCGCTTGGGCGATGAGCGCTGGGCTCAGGTCGGCGTTGGCGCGCAACAGCGCATGGTCGATCGGGTTGACCCCGGTCCACTCACCACCGGCGTCGCCTGACACCTCGTCAAACTTGCCCAGCACCCGTGGGCGCTGCGCGTCGGGCCAGTTGTACAGCTCTTCTTTGAGTTGGTATTCGATGACTTGGCGCTTTTCCTCCACCACCACGATCTCTTGCAAACCGCGGGCAAATTCACGGGTGCTGTGCGACTCCAAGGGCCAGACTACGCCGACCTTGTGGACCCGGATGCCAATGCGCTTGCAGGTGGCGTCGTCCAGCCCCAGGTCGAGCAAGGCCTGGCGCGTGTCGTTGTAGGCCTTGCCACTGGCGATCAGGCCGAAGCGGTCGTTCGGGCCTTGCAGCACGGTGTGGTTGAGTTTGTTGGCGCGGATGTAAGCCAACGCGGCATACCATTTGTAATTGAACAAACGCGCCTCTTGGCTCAAGGCGTCGTCGGGCCAGCGGATGTGCACCCCACCCACGGGCATCTCGAACTCGGGCAGCACGATCTGCACCCGCTGCGGGTCGATGACGGTGGTGGCGCTGGACTCGATCACCTCTTGGATGGTTTTCATACCAGCCCACACGCCCGCAAAACGGCTCATGGCCAGGCCATGGATACCAAAGTCCAGCACGTCTTGCACCGACGCTGGAAAGAACACCGGCAAGCCGCAGGCTTTGAAAATGTGGTCGCTTTGGTGGGCTGCGGTGCTGCTCTTGGACACATGGTCGTCACCCGCCACCGCCAACACGCCACCCCAGGGCGTGGTGCCCGCCATGTTGGCGTGCTTGAACACGTCCGAGGTGCGGTCCACGCCTGGGCCTTTGCCATACCAAATGCCAAACACGCCATCGAATTTGTTGTTGCCAGGTGGTGCAAAGCCCAGCTGCTGGGTGCCCCACAAAGCCGTGGCGGCGAGTTCTTCGTTCACCCCTGGTTGGAACACGATGTGCTGGGCTTGCAAAAATTTGCGCGCACTCCACAGGGCCTGGTCGTAATTGCCCAGGGGCGAGCCGCGGTAGCCACTGATGAAGCCCGCCGTGTTTTTGCCTTGCAGGGCATCGCGTTGGCGTTGCAACATGGGCAAGCGCACCAGCGCTTGCACACCGCTCATGAAGGCCGAGCCGTGGTCCAGCGCGTATTTGTCGTCCAGCTGGACAGTTTCCAGGGCTTTGCGGATGTGTTCGGGCAAGGGGGCGTTCATGCGGGTTCTCCAGCAACTTCTTCTGACAAGCAACCCAGTTTAGGGCTTGCCAGCGTAAATAGACAGCGGGTTTGTCCCGCAAATGACGGCACCTGATCAGGCCACGCCGTATCGCTCGCGGTAAGCCTGCACTTGCGCCAAATGCGCCGTCATCTCTGGGCCAGACTGTGTGTGCAGGTAGGCCAGCAGGTCGGTCAGCTGGGCCACGGCGCACACCTTGAGGCCCAATTGCTCACGCACATACTGCACCGCGCTGTGCGAGACGTCCTGCACCTGACCGTCCACCACCTCGGTGGCCATTTCCTGGCGGTCCAGCGCAATCGCCACGCCATATGCCTGTGCGCCTGCGGCTTCAATCAGGGCGATGGATTCGCGCACCGCGGTACCTGCGCTCATCACATCGTCCACGATCAACACCCGGCCCTGCAACGGCGCGCCCACCAAGCTGCCGCCTTCGCCATGGTCTTTGGCCTCCTTGCGGTTGTAGGCAAACGGGTGGTTGCGACCCAGCCGCGCCAGCTCGATGGCGACCGCCGCGCCCAGCGGAATGCCTTTGTAGGCGGGGCCGAAAATCATGTCGAACTGCAAGTCACTGGCCAGCAGCTTTTGCGCATAAAAGCTGGCCAAGCGGCTCAGCTTGGCGCCGTCATCAAACAAGCCAGCGTTGAAAAAATACGGCGACATGCGCCCGGCCTTGGTCTTGAAGCTGCCAAATTTGAGCACCCCCGATTCCAGCGAGAATTGAATGAATGCTTGCGCCAAATCGGTTGGCGCTGCGCTGTGTCCAGCCATGGGGGATTCCTTGTTCAAACTCACCAGCCTCAACCTCAACGGCATCCGCTCGGCGAGCAGCAAAGGCCTTGAAAAATGGCTCGAAAAAGCCAAGCCGGATTGTATGTGTGTGCAAGAAATCAAAGCCCAATCACCCGATTTGGCAGGCAAGTTCGAGGTGATGGCGGGCATGCACGGCTACTTTCATTGCGCCGAGAAAAAAGGCTATTCGGGCGTGGGCATCTACACCCGCCACGAGCCCAGCCAGGTGATCGAGGGGTTTGACGGCGGCGAGTTCGATGCCGAAGGACGCTGCTTGGAACTGCGTTTTGACACCCCCAAACGCAAGCTGTCGCTCTTGAGTGTTTACTTTCCCAGCGGCTCCTCAGGGCCTGAGCGGCAAGAAGCCAAGTACCGTTTTCTGGATGCGATCGAGCCGCACCTGATGGCTTTGAAACAAGGTCGGGAGTTCATTGTGTGTGGCGATGTGAACATCGCGCACCGTGAACAGGACCTGAAAAACTGGCGCAGCAACCAAAAGAACAGCGGCTTTCTGCCGGAAGAACGCGCCTGGATGACCAAGTTCACCACCGACGGCGGTATGGTCGATGTGTACCGCCAGCTGCACCCGGACACCACCGACGCCTGCTACACCTGGTGGAGCAACCGCGGCCAAGCCTATGCGAACAACGTGGGTTGGCGGCTGGACTACCACCTGGCCACACCGGCCTTGGCCGCTTTGGCCAAGGAGGTGTCGATTTACAAAGACGAGAAATTCTCAGACCATGCACCCGTGACCGTGCGTTACGACATGGCGCTGCTGGCCTGAAGCTTCAGGCCATCAAACCCATGATCATCATGATCAAACCCACAGAACCTGCCAACCAGACCAGGGTGCGCACATACATGATGCCTGCGTAATACACAGGCACAAACACCAAACGCGCCAGCAAGAACAGCTGAGCGCCTTGCAGAATCAGTGGCGACGGGGCGGCACTGACCATGGCAACAGAGGCCAAACCCAAAAACAAGATGAAGTTCTCCAGGGTGTTGGCGGCGGTGCGGTCGGCACGACCAGACAACTGGCTGTGAACCTCGACCTCGTCACGGTTGCCCATGGCCTTCATCAATCCTGGGACAGTCCAGCTTTTCTCGCGCAATGTGCTGGCAGCCATGATGGTGACCCAGGTGAGGATGGTCATGTAAATCACGATGGTCATGAGCGGTGTCATGTGTTTCCTTGAAAGTTGCGTCAAGCCCATTATGTGGGGCAGGTGTGTATTAATCTATGGCTATGTTTCCCCCATCCATCAGCATTCCTGAGCAAGAGATCGAATTCACCGCGATCCGTGCCCAAGGTGCAGGCGGGCAAAACGTCAACAAGGTGTCCAGCGCGGTGCATCTGCGGTTTGACATCCGTGCCTCTTCATTGCCAGACGCGGTGAAAGACAAGCTCTTGGCCACCTCGGACCAGCGCATCACCAGCGAGGGCGTGATTGTCATCAAGGCGCAAACCACCCGCAGCCAAGACAAAAACCGCCTCGAAGCCATCGCCCGTTTGCACGAGATGGTGGCGCTGGCGGCCAAGCCGGTGAAGCCGCGTCGCGCCACCCGACCCACCCTCAGCTCGCAGCGCAAGCGGGTGGACAGCAAGGTGTTGCGCGGTCAAACCAAAGCCACGCGTGGCCGCGTGACCGAATGAATATGTTGGACGTCTTGATCATTGGTGCGGGTTTGTCGGGCATTGGCGCGGCGCGTCATTTGCAAACCCAATGCCCCGGCAAAACCTGGCGCATCTGGGAAGCGCGTGCACAGATGGGCGGCACCTGGGATTTGTTCCGCTACCCCGGCGTGCGCTCGGACTCGGACATGCACACCCTGGGCTACAACTTCAAGCCCTGGCGCGGCCAACAAGCCATGGCCGATGGGCCGTCCATCCTGCAGTACATCCAAGAAGCCGCGCAAGAAACCGGCGTGGCACAACACATCGCATACGGCCACCGCGTGGTGCGCGCTTCATGGTCCAGCGCTGAAGCTTGCTGGACCCTCACCGCGCAGTTACCGAATGGCGAACAGGTGCAACAGCAAGCGAAGTTTTTGTACCTGTGCGGTGGCTATTACAGCTATGCCCAAGGCCACCAGCCGCACTTTGAAGGGCAAGAACATTTCAAGGGGGACTTGGTGCACCCGCAGTTTTGGCCCGAAGGTTTGAGCCATGCGGGCAAGCAGGTGGTGGTGATTGGCAGTGGTGCCACCGCCATCACCTTGGTGCCCGCGATGGCGGCCACCGCCGCGCATGTCACCCTGCTGCAACGCTCACCCTCGTATGTGGTGAGCCGCCCTGCACGCGACCACATGGCGTTGTGGCTGGACCGCTGGTTGCCGTCGTCATGGGCGTATGGCTTTGCCCGTTGGAAAAATATTTTGCAAGGCTTGTTCTACTTTCAACTGGCCAGGCGTCAACCCGAATTGTTCAAAAACTACTTGGTGAAGATGGTGAACCAGGCTTTGCGCGGCAAGGTGGATGTGGCGCGCCATTTCACGCCGCGCTACAAGCCTTGGGACCAACGGGTGTGCGCCGTGCCCGATGGCGATTTGTTCAAGCAGATCAACCAAGGGCGGGTGAGCATGGTGACTGACACCATCTCGCATTTCACCTCGGACGGCTTGATGCTGCAAAGCGGCGAGGTCTTGCCCGCCGACATCGTGGTCATGGCCACCGGCTTGCAACTCAATGTGCTGGCCGACATCGCCTTCGAGGTGGATGGCCAAAGCGTGGTGGCAGGCGAGCGGTTTGCCTACAAAGGCATGATGCTCTCGGGTGTGCCCAACCTGGCCATGGCCTTTGGCTACACCAATGCCTCGTGGACCTTGAAAGCGGATTTGACCGCGGGCTTTGTGTGTCGACTCTTCAAGCACATGGACAAAAAGGGCTATCGCGTTGTGTGCCCGCAAACCGATGGGCCACTTCAGCCCGAGCCGTTTTTGGATTTTTCATCCGGCTATGTGGTGCGCGCCACCGAGCGCCTGCCCAAGCAAGGCCCCACATCACCCTGGCGGGTGCATCAAAACTATGTGCTTGATTTGCTGGCCCTGCGATTTGGCCGGCTGGAAGACGGTGTGCTGCATTTCAGCCCTTAGCGCATCCATCGGGTGTGGTTTTGATGGTCAATAATCAGTCAACTCATTTTTGAATCTCCATGCTGCACTACGAAACCATCCCGGTCACGCCCTTCCAACAAAACTGCTCGGTGGTCTGGGAGGACGAAGGCATGACCGCTGCCATCATCGACCCAGGCGGCGACTTGGACCTGCTGCAAAGCGCTTGCAAGCAACTGGGCGTCAAGCTGGTGGCCATTTGGATCACGCATGCCCACATCGACCACGCAGGTGGCACGGCTGAATTGGCTGAAGCGCTGAGCCTGCCCATCATCGGCCCGCACCCGGGTGATCAGTTTTGGATTGATGGTCTGAAAGACGCTGCAGCCAGCTATGGTTTCCCGCCTTCCCGTGCTTTCACACCCACACGTTGGTTGGCGGATGGCGACACGGTCACGCTGGGTACCCACACCTTGCAGGTGCGTCACTGCCCAGGTCACACGCCCGGTCATGTGGTGTTTTATTCAGCTGAATTGAAACGCGCTTTTGTGGGTGATGTGCTGTTTGCCGGCAGCATTGGCCGCACCGATTTCCCCCAAGGCAATCACCAAGATTTGCTCGACAGCATCACCCAACGCTTATGGCCCATGGGTGACGACACGGTGTTCATCCCAGGTCATGGTCCCGAAAGCACCTTTGGCCGCGAGCGGCGCAGCAACCCTTATGTGGGCGGCACCTGATGTGACTATTTCACCGTGACGCGAATCGTCTGGCGGTAAGCCTCGCCATAGGAGCGGTGCGCCCCGTCGGCGAATTGCAGACTGAGGGTGTGAACGCCGGGCGGCAGTGAAAGCTCCGTCTCGGTCTGGCCTTTGCCAAAATGTTTGTGCTGGTCGTCGGCCGGGATCACATTGTTCTCTGCGATGGGCGGCGTGTTGATCAGGATGTGGTGATGCCCGGTGCCGGGTTTCATCTCACCAGCGGGTGCCACCTGCATGTTCTTGACCACAAAGCGCACCTTGAACGGCGAGGTCACGGTGTCGCCATCTTTTGGTGAGGCGAACTCGACGTTTTGCGCGGTCGCGTTGCAAGCGAGAAGCATGGCGGCCAACATCAGGCTGGGCTGTTTCATGGTGTTCCTTTGAAAGTGAGGAAGGTCAGGGTTGTTTGGCCCGCTCGTACAAGGGTTCGACCTTGTTCAAATTGGCCTCGATGTCTTTGATGCGGGTGTTGCCCGAGGGGTGGGTGCTGAGCCACTGAGGCGGCGCGCCTTTGTTGGCGGCGCTCATTTTTTGCCACAACGTCACCCCGGCGCGTGGGTTGTACCCGGCGCGGGCCGCCAACTCCATGCCCACCAAATCGGCCTCACTCTCGTCTTCGCGGCTGAACTTGAGGCTCAGGAGTTGCGCACCTTGTTGCGCGACGGTGTCGGTGATGCGTGAATCAATGCCAAAGTAACCTGAAATCAACGCCCCGCCCAAACGCGACAAGCCACTGGTGGCCATGTTCTTGCCCATGCGTTCACGGGCATGTTCGCGCAAGGCATGTGCGATTTCATGGCCCATCACCATGGCCACCTCGTCGTCTGTCAACTCGAGCTTGGTGAGGATGCCGCTGTAGAAAGCGATCTTGCCCCCGGGCATGCAAAACGCATTGATCTGGCTGGAACCCAACAGATTGACTTCCCATTTCCAATCACGGGCACGCGGGTTCCACTCGTAACTGAACGGGATCAGCTTCTTGGCAATGGCCCGCAAGCGAATGACTTGCGGGTGATCGTCAGCTGCCAGCGCCTCTTTTTCATCGGCTTGCTTGAGCATTTGGCCGTACTGAGCCAGCGCCGTGCCTTCGACTTGTTCGGCCGGCACCAGCTTGGCAAATTTGGACGTGCCCCCGACCTCCACGCCCTCTCGGGCCAAGGCGTCGAAGGAGAACAGGCCGGCGGCACAACCGGCACAGGTGTGAAGGAATTCACGTTTGTTCAGCATTTTGTCGGGCTTCAACAGGAATCGCACAATAGAAGGGTATGAACGATAACCCAACTCCCGCCAAAGCCACCTTGCGTTGGCAAGATACCTTGTTGATTTACCTGAGCCCCGCGAGCCTGCGCATGTTGGCGCTGGGCTTTTCTGCGGGCTTGCCGCTGTTGCTGGTGCTGGGCACCTTGAGTTTCAGGCTGCGCGAGGCGGGCATCGACCGCGCCACGATTGGCTTTCTCAGTTGGGTGGGACTGGCTTACGGTTTCAAATGGGCCTGGGCCCCGCTGGTGGACCGATTGGCGATACCTGTGTTGACGCCCTGGTTGGGGCGTCGTCGCAGTTGGTTGTTGCTCGCGCAACTGGCCATCGTGGTCGGCCTGTTGGGCATGGCGTTCAGCAACCCGCAAGACACCTTGACGCCCTTGGTGGGTTTTGCGCTGCTGGTGGCGTTTGGCTCGGCCACGCAAGACATTGCGCTGGACGCATTTCGCATCGAATCAGCCCACGCCCGGCTGCAAGCGGTGCTGGCGGCCAGCTACCAAACCGGTTACCGCTTGGCCATGATTTGGGCGGGTGCGGGCGTGTTTTGGATCGCGGCCAAGGCCGAGGTGGGCGGACTGCCCGCAGGCACTTACCAAGACGCGGCATGGGGCGTGGCCTACACCGCCATGGCGGTGTCGATGGCCGTCGGCATGCTGACCGTGCTGTTCTCCAAAGAACCTGCCCGCGTAGAAGTCGCGCCAGCGCGCAACTTGCGCGAATGGTTGCAGGTGGCGGTGGTCGCACCGTTTGCCGAATTCATCCAGCGCTACCGCTGGCATGCGGTGTTGTTGCTCGCCTTGATTGGCACCTACCGCATCAGCGACATCGTCATGGGCATCATGGCCAACCCGTTTTATGTGGACATGGGCTACAGCAAGGAAGAGGTGGCAACCGTCACCAAACTCTACGGCGTCATCATGACCTTGGTGGGCGCCTTTTTGGGCGGCGGCTTGGTGCTGCGCTTTGGCGTGATGCGGGTGCTGATGTTGGGTGCGGTTTTGAGCGCCTTGACCAATGTGTTGTTCGCCTGGTTGGCTGGGCACGGCCATGATGTGTATGCCTTGATCGCAGTCGTGTCCGCAGACAACTTGGCCAGTGGCATTGCCTCGGCCGCTTTCATCGCCTACTTGTCGTCGCTCACCCATGTGCAGTACTCGGCCACGCAGTACGCCTTGTTCAGCTCACTCATGTTGCTGCTGCCCAAATTTTTGGCAGGCTTTTCAGGCGTGGCGGTGGACGCGGGCGGCTATGCCTGGTTTTTTGTCGGCACTGCATTGCTCGGCCTGCCCGTGTTGCTGCTGGTCTGGTTGGTCGGCAGGCACCACGAGACGGGCTGACGTCATGACGTGAAGCTGTCATTGCGAGCGCAGCGAAGCAATCTCATGTCATTGCGAAGGCCAAAGGATTGCTTCGCTGCGCTCGCAATGACAATTCTTCGCCATGACGAGGCGCTCAGTTGGGCTTGATCTTGTAGACCCCGTTGTCGCGGTCGGCGCTGAAATACACCGTGCCATCAGCGGCCACTGCCACACCCGTGGTGAGGTAAGGCGGGGGCAAACCGGGGCCGGCCTCAAAACCGATCGGCAGGTCGGAGGCGATCACGCGTTTGTTGCCATTGGCCGGGTCCACCTCGGTGAGTTGTCGCTTGGCTGCTTCAGCCACGATGAATTTGCCTGAAGGTGTTTGCGCCAGGCCTTCTGGTCCCGCCAAGCCTTCGGCCACGGTGGTCATGCGCCAGTTGCTGGGGTCCACGCGCAGCAAGCGACCGGCCATCTCGGTGATGTAGACCGCACCGTCTTTGCCAATGATGAGCTGGGTCGGCCCTTGCAAGCCGGTGACCACTTGTTTTTTGTCATGCAGGTCTTGGCCACTGAGTTGGGTCAAGGCGCCCGCCGCCAGTTCCAGCGCCAACACGCTGCCATCGGGCATTTCCACCGCGTCCATGGGGGCGGCCAAACCGTGGGCCATGGCTTTGGTGGATTTGTCTTGTCGGTTCAAGAGTTGCACCGTGCCGGTGAACCAACTGGAGAGCACGTAATGCTGTTTCGACAAGGTGACCGCGAACGGGTACTCGATTGGGTCGCCATGCATGCGCGCCACATCGGTGAGTTGACCGCTGGCCAAGTCCACCGAACGCAGGCCAAACAAATGCGCCACATGCAAGGTTTTGCCGTCTTCCGACAGCTTCAAGCCACCAGGTGCCGCCATGCCGCCCTTGGTGATTTGCCGCGCACTGCCATTGCTGGGGTTGATTTGTTGCACGCCGTTGTCGACCATGTTGGAGACGAAGATGTTGTCATCCTTGTCCAGCGCCAGGTTGTCCAGGCCGGTGGCGAGTTGCGCCACCAAGCTGCGCTTGCCATCGGCAGGGTTGATCTTGAACAAGCCACCAGCTTTGGTGTCGATTGCCCAGATGTTGCCTTGGCTGTCGTAATTGGCCGCGGCAGGCACCTTGAACTCGCTGTTGATGACCTTGATCTCGCCATCAGCCGGGTTGAGTTTGACAATTTGGCCCTTGAACCACAAAGGCGCCAAGATCCAACCGTCTGCGCCCACTTCAAAACCATTGAAGCCGCCCAGGTCTTTTTTAATCAGCCTGGGCGCTGCAGCGCCGGTCACATCCAACTCCCACAAGGCGTCGCCCAAAAACACCTGCGACGCATACAACTTGCCGTTTTTGGGGTCGAAGGCAATCGCGTTGATGCCCGGCAGGTCCTTGGCGATCACGCGGATTGGCGCGCTGTCGTTGTCGCGGATGCGCACCACGCCTTGCAAAAACGAGGTCCAGGCCATTTCACCTTTGGGGCCGATGGCGATGTCGTCCGCTTGGCCTTGCGGGGCGTCCACCAAGATGCTGCCTGTACCCGTTTTCAAGTCGACCTGGGTGATGGACATGCCCACCACACTGCCGCCCAACAAACGTCCTTGCTTGTCCACCGCCAAACCATGCACCCCTTTGAAGTTGGAGGGCGGCACCACCACTTGCGGCTTGCCGTAGTTTTGTGCCTGCACGGTGACGCCGGTGAGGACGAGGGTGGCCAGGGCCACAGCGCGGAGGGTGGGTTTGAACAAGGACGTCATGCGGTCGTGCTCCAATGAAGTTGATCGATTGGATCAATATAGGACTTGTTGCCTGTTTCCGCGCCATCGTTTACCCGCACCCATAATTCAGCACATGAATACCCGCTTCACCGCCGCTTTTGGTTTGACCACCCCGATCGCTTTGGCGCCGATGGCGCTGGCTTCTGGCGGGGCCCTTGCCGCCGCTTGTGCCCACGCAGGCGCGCTGGGATTGCTCGGCGGTGGCTATGGCGACCTCTCCTGGGTGCAGCGTGAACATGCTGTGGCGCTGTCCTTGTTACCGGCCGATGCGCCGCGCCTGGGCTGTGGCTTCATCACCTGGAAATTGGACGAGGACGCCAGCGCCTTGGACTGGTTACTCGACCAGCCGCACACGCCTGCCGCGCTCATGCTGTCCTTTGGCGACCCGCGCCCTTACGCCGCCCGACTGGCTGCACGCGGTGTGCCTTTGATCTGTCAAATCCAGCAACTGGCGCAACTGCCGCATTGCTTGGAAGCGGGTGCCGCGGTGATCGTGGCGCAAGGCGCGGAAGCAGGCGGGCATGGCATGAACGCCTTGAACGGACGCAGCACCCTGAGTTTGGTGCCTGAGTTGGCAGACGCGTTGTACGCGCAATCGCCCGACACCTTGTTGTTGGCAGCAGGCGGCATCGCCGACGGTCGGGGCTTGGCAGCCGCGTTGATGCTCGGCGCAGATGGCGTGTTGCTCGGCAGCCGGTTGTGGGCGAGTCAAGAGAGTTTGGCCTCTGGCGGTGCGGTGCAAGCAGCTTTGCAAGCCAGTGGCGATGACACGGCCCGCAGTGCGGTATTTGATGTGTTGCGTCGCAAAAACTGGCCAGCGCCTTATGACTTTCGGGCCTTGCGCAATGGTTTGCACCGGCAATGGGAAGACCGCATCGAGGCGCTGCGTGCCTCGCCCGATGCGGCACGCGCTGAGTACGACGCGGGTGTGGCGGCGGGCGATGTCCACCGCGCCCATGTGACCGTGGGCGAGGCGGTGGGCTTGATCCAAGACGCCCCGCCCGCGGCTGAATTGTTGGCACGCATCACGGCGCAAGCGGCTCGTTTGTTGCCGTCATGACCGATGTCGGCGTGAAGGGACTTAGCCGTCCACCGCCACCGACACACGGGGGGCCAAGGCGCACATCAACTCATAGCCCACCGTGCCCGCAGCTGCGGCCACCTCGTCGATGCACAAAACCGCGCCTGTTGAAGACCGCCCCCACAGCGTCACCTCCGCGCCCACATGGACCGGCGGCGCAAGACTGCCACCCTGACCCTGGGCAGCCGCCAAGACGGGTGTGAGATCGACACACAGCATGTCCATGCTGACCCGACCCACCGTGGCGCAACACACACCGTTGACCAAGACCGGCGTGCCGCTGGGCGCATGGCGCGGGTAGCCATCGGCATAACCACAGGCCACCACCCCCATGGTCATGGCCGTGGGCGCTTTGAACAAACCGCCATAGCCCACCTCGTCACCGGCCTGGAGGTGTTGCACCGCGATGAGTTGGCTGCGCAAACTCATGGCAGGTTGCAAACCCCAGTGTGCGGCGTTGTGCAAGGGATGGTCGGGCGCGCTGCCATACAAGGCAATGCCCGGTCGCACCCAATCGGCCATCACCTGTACATGGTTGTGGTGGCGCAGCACCGCTGCGCTGTTGGCCAGGCTGCGTTCGCCGGGCAGGTCGTGGCTGGTGTCTTGGAAGACCTTGAGCTGCGCGTCCACGCCCACCGCGTCATCGGCATGGGCGAAATGGGTCATGAGCGAGATTTCATCCACCTGCGGCAAGGCGTTCAAACGTGCCCAGGCCGAGCGAAACCGCTCGGGTGCAAAACCCAAACGGTTCATGCCGGTGTTCATTTTCAAAAAGATGCGCTGCGGCACTTGGGTCTTGTGGCGACTGAGCATGTCGATTTGCGCCTCGTGGTGCACCACATGCCACAGGTCCCAACGCGAGCACAGCTCCAAGTCGCGCTGCTCAAACACACCCTCGAGCAACAAAATCGGACCGCGCCAATCCAAGTCGCGCAAGGTCTGCGCCTCAGCCAGATCAAGCACCGCAAACCCATCGGCGGCGCGCAGTCCTTCAAACGCACGTGCCAGGCCGTGGCCATAGGCATGCGCTTTGACCACCGCCCAGACACGCGCATCGCCGGCGGCTTGGCGCAAGCGCGCCAGGTTGTGGCGCATGGCCTGCGGGTGGATGAAGGCTTGAACAGGACGGGGCATGCGGGAGATTGTCGCAGGCGCCAACAGACCGCAAGGGGCGTGATATAACCCGGCACAGCCTCAGGGCAGCGACCGTGACCCCCTCTGACATGCCCATCTCCAGCCACCGCATTTCACCCTCCCCGATCAGCGAATGAAACGCGGTTTTTACACCATCATGGCGGCGCAGTTTTTCAGCTCATTGGCTGACAACGCCCTGTTTGTGGCGGCGGTGGAAATGATCAAAGCTGGTGGTGGTGCTGAATGGCAACGCGCTGCACTCGTCCCCATGTTCGCCTTGTTTTATGTGGTGTTGGCACCCTTTGTTGGGGCCTTTGCCGACTCCCGCCCCAAGGGCCAGGTGATGTTCATGAGCAATGGCGTCAAGGTGGTGGGCTGCTTGATGATGTTGTTCGGCTCACACCCTTTGCTGTCCTATGCCATCGTCGGGCTGGGTGCGGCAGCCTACTCGCCCGCCAAATACGGCATCCTCACCGAGTTGTTGCCAGCATCGATGTTGGTCAAAGCCAATGGCTGGATTGAAGGCCTGACCATCAGCTCGATCATCTTGGGTGTGCTGTTGGGTGGTCAGTTGGTCGGGCCGCATGTGGCCAGCTATTTGCTGTCGCTGGACTTGCCGTGGCTGGACACAGGCATCAACACCCCGCCCGAAGCCGCGATTTGCGTGATTGTTTTGCTCTATGGCTTGGCTGCTTGGTTCAACACCCGCATCCCTGACACAGGCGCCACGCTCATGCCCATGCACAGCCAAACCCAGCACAGCCTGGCCTTCAACCTGATGGCCTTGGTGCCCGATTTTTGGCGTTGCAACCTGCTGCTGTGGCGTGACAAGCTGGGGCAAATTTCACTCGCCACCACCACCTTGTTTTGGGGGGCCAGCGGCAATTTGCGCTACATCGTGTTGGCCTGGAGCGCGGTGGCGCTGAACTACACCACGACCCAAGCATCGTCTCTCGTGGGTGTGATCGCGATTGGCACCGCCGTGGGTGCGGTGATCGCCTCCCTGCGCATGAAGCTGGTCGACGCCCCCCGGGTCATGCCCCTGGGCATCGCCATGGGCCTGCTGATGTTGGGCATGAATTTCATCGACAACGTCTGGCTGGCCGCGCCCTTCTTCATTTTGCTGGGCGGCTTGGGTGGCTTTTTGGTGGTGCCGATGAACGCCTTGCTGCAACACCGTGGCCACAACCTGATGGGCGCGGGCCGCTCGATCGCGGTGCAAAACTTCAACGAGCAAGCCTGCATCTTGGCGCTGGGTGGTTTGTACGCCTTGGGCACGGGTTTGGGCTTGACCGCCTTCGGTGCCATCGTGGCGTTTGCCGCCCTCATGGCGGGTTGCATGTGGTGGATCCAGCGCTGGCACGAGCGCAACTGCGTGCAACACCCCGAAGAAGTCGCTCGCTTGATGGACATCGCGCGGCGCGACCCCGGCCACGTTTAAGCCATGCAGACCTCTGCGCTTCGCCCGGTGCTGGGCTTGCTGTTCAATGCACTGGTGTTTGGTGTGTGCTGGTGGCCGCTGCGCGAAATGCAGTCACGCGGCCTGCATCCTCTGTGGGCCACGGCCTTGATGTACGGCCTGGCCTTCGTGGTCATCGCGGCGCTCAAGCCACAAGCGTGGCGCGGGCTTTGGCGACATCCTGCTCTGTGGTGGCTGTTCATTGCTTCGGGGTTGACCAATTTTGGCTTCAACTGGGCGGTCACCTTGGGCGATGTGGTGCGGGTGGTGCTGCTGTTCTACACCATGCCAGCCTGGTCGGTGTTGTTCGCTTGGTGGTTGTTGGGCGAGCGCCCGAGCCGCCAGGGCTTGTTGCGCCTGTTGCTGGCCTTGGCAGGGGTGGCGCTGGTGCTCAAAACCCCCGAGATGGCCTGGCCCTGGCCCTCTTCGCTGTTGGACTGTTTGGCCTTGTTGGGCGGCGCCAGTTTCGCCTTGAACAATGTGATGCTGCGCAAAATGGCGCACCTGCCTGAGAGCGAACGCATGAGCGCCATGTTCGGCGGCGGCATGCTGCTGACCGCTTTGGCCGCCGCGGCGAGCGGACCCCTTGGTTGGGTGCCCATCCCCATGGACCTGAGTTGGTGGCCCTATGCGCTGGGCTTGGCGCTGTGCTTGTTGGCCTCCAACCTGAGCTTGCAATATGGCGCAGCGCGTTTGCCTGCCAGCACCACCTCGTTGGTGATGCTGTCTGAAATTGTGTTCGCCACCCTGTCGTCGGTTGCTCTGGGTGCCTCTGAATTGAGCGAACGCAAGCTCCTCGGCGGCGCCTTGATTGTGCTGGCCGCTGTTTTAGCGACAATGCCTGAACGATCCAAGGAGACCCCCGCATGAGCACTGTTTACGATTTCCAAGCCCAATCCATCGCCGGCCAAGCGGTGCACCTGTCTGACTTCAAAGGCCAGGTGATGTTGATCGTCAACACCGCCAGCGCCTGCGGCTTCACGCCGCAGTTCGCCGGCTTGGAACAACTGCACCAACAGTACAGCGCCCAAGGCTTGGCGGTGCTGGGTTTCCCGTGCAACCAATTTGGCAGCCAAGACCCGGGCAGCAACGAAGAAATTGGCGCGTTTTGCCAAGCCAATTACGGCGTGAGTTTCCCCATGATGGCCAAGGTGGATGTCAATGGCGCCCAGGCCCACGCCTTGTTCCAATGGCTCAAGAGCGAAGCGCCCGGTTTGTTGGGCAGCGAGGGCATCAAGTGGAACTTCACCAAGTTTTTGATCAACCGCCAAGGCCAGGTGATCAAGCGCTATGCGCCGCTGGACAAGCCGGCCAGCATCGCGGCTGACATCGAAGCCGCTTTGGCCGCAGCCTGAGTCGCCAAGCGTCGTTGACGCTGCGCCTCCAGGTGGTCCCGGTCTGCCAACCAATCCTCATACACCGCACGACGCAGACTCGCCTGGTGCGCTTGCATGCGCGTGCTCGACACATGGGCATGCGCCAGTTTCACCAAGCGGTTGAGCTCGCCGATTTGCTTGCTGAGCTTGATCAAGGTGGTCATGTACTCGGCCGGGGTGTCGGCCCATTTCACAAAACTGTGGTGCGCCGGGGTGTCGGCATGCACCACGCGTCCCGCGATCGGCACCACGCCTGCGGCCGCACAGGCCAGCAGTCGCCCGTCGGATTGGCAACGGTTGAACGGGGTATCGACCAAGGGCAGCAACGCCAGGTCACAAGACGCCAACAATGCTGCCAGCGCATCCGGTTCCAAGCTGGGGTGAAATGTTTTGTGGCTGGTCTTGGGCAAAGCGTCATGGAAGGCGCGGTCATGCACCACCACAAACTCCACCCCGTCGCCCAAATGCACCGCCGCCGCAATCACCCCTTGCAACATCGGTGGCCAGTCTTGCGCCCGGTCATGGCCATCGAAAAAAACACGCAAGCGCTGTTTGTTTTTCGGGATCACCTGCGGTTTGGCGGGGATGCGGTCGATGGCATGGGCCAGCCATTGCACATTCGGGTTCCACACTGCAACCCGATGGGCCAAAGCGGGGGTGCTCACGGTGACGGCATGCACACCGCGCAACGCGGCCCAGGCCGCCTCGTCACCCTCTGCTGAGCGCCTGGGGCCGTGGTCCACATCGGCCACCAGCAGCCACCCCTCGCGGATCTTGAGCGCCAACAAGCTTTGCATGGCCGGGTCTGCCCAGCAAGCCTGCGGCAGTAGCAAGAGGCCCGGTTTGCAAGCCGGCGGCACACGCAACGCCGTGTCGAGCACCGTGGTGTGCCAGCCGGCCAAGGTCGACAGCGCCGCCAGGGGTTGGGTGATGCGTGCCCTGTGGGACAGGCGGGCCATGGGGTCTTGCTGGGCATCCTCAGGGGCCCGCATCGTGGCGATGCAGACCTCGGGGGGCGCGGGACCGTTGACCGCGGTGACCAGCCAGTGGCGGGTGAGCAAGCGCGGCAGCACCTGTTCATCCTCTGGCAAGCTCTGTAAAAGCGGCTGCCAACGCGCCACCACATCGGCCACCGGTGCGGCAGCCTGCATGGCCCGTGTGCGCTGCCAAGTCCAGCCTGCATCGCTCAGCAGGTGTTCAATCTGCGGTTGGTCAAACACCCAACCGGTCAGGTCCTCACCGCGCAACAAGGCCTCCATGCGCTGCCAGGACGACACATTGGGCGCCCAGACCAGGCACACCGCGTCTTTGGTCATGAAACGGCGCAGCGACTTGAACAAGCGCCGCGGGTCCTTCACCAGGGTCCAGGTGTCGGGCATGACCAGCACCATGTCCATCGGGGCTTGCAGCACGGTCAAGCGGCTCAAGCCCTCATCCAGATCAACCTCGACCCACTGGTCGATGGCTGGGGCATGGTTTTTCTTGCCCGTTTGCTGGCGCAAGCAGACACAGAACACCTGCGGGTTGATGGTCTTGAACTGCTCGGCCACGGCTTCGCTGTCTCGGCCCAGCAGCAGCAAGCGGCGGGTGTTGCAGGGAATGTGGCGAATGACGTCCGCGTGGCTGAACTGGCTGGTCGTACCCATGGGCAGGTGGCATCGCTGAAAGACACCCGAAAAACTGAAATTTTATGCCAAAAGCACTCATTTCAGGCGGGTTTTCAACCCCTTTGGTTTGTTTTCAACCGACCCCACAGGCCTCAGGCCAAAGCCGCGTCCACCACCTCCACCCAATGCCGCACCGGCACCTCGGTGCCGCTTTGCAAATGGGTGATGCAACCGATGTTGGCGCTCAGGATGGCGCTGGGCTGTATCTGGTTCAAGTGGCCCAGCTTGCGGTCGCGCAACTGGGTGGCAATGACGGGTTGCAACACGCTGTAGGTACCGGCCGAGCCGCAGCACAAATGCGCTTCATTGCTGGCGACACGCACCTTGAAACCCAAGGTGCCCATATGGGTTTCCACACCGCCCTTGAGTTGCTGGCCGTGCTGCAAGGTGCAAGGCGGGTGAAACGCCAATTGCCCTTGGGCTTGGGCTTGTTCGGGCCGGATGCGTTGCTGCAAGGTCGGCATCAGATGGGGCAGCAACTCGCTCAGGTCTTTGGTGAGTTCGCTGATGCGGGCGGCCTTCTCGGCATAGATGGGGTCGTTGCGGAAGATGTGGCCATAGTCTTTGACGGTGACGCCACAACCCGAGGCGTTCATCACAATCGCCTCCACGCCTTGCGCCACATGCGGCCACCACGCGTCGATGTTGTTTTTCATTTGGACATGGGCCGCGTCTTGGTCATTCAAATGGAACTTCACGCCACCGCAGCAACCCGCCAAGGGTTCGACCACGGTTTGAATGCCACAAGCATCCAACACCCGCGCTGTGGCGCTGTTGATGTTGGGGCTGATGCTGGGCTGCACACAACCAGCCAGCATCAGCACCTTGCGCTCGTGGGTGCGTGTGGGCCAAGCACCGGCGCTGCGCGACTCGGGCACCTTGGCTTTCAAGCTGCTGGGCAACAAAGCCCGCACCGATTGGCCCAGCTTCATGGCGGGTGCGAACAGCGGTGAGGACAGGCCCTCTTTCAAGACCCAGCGCACGGTTTGCTCTGCCGCGGGGCGGGGCACTTTCTCATCCACCAACTTGCGCCCAATGTCGACCAAATGGCCGTACTGCACACCGCTGGGGCAAGTGGTTTCGCAGTTGCGGCAGGTTAGGCAGCGGTCCAAATGCAGCTGGGTGTCGCGGGTGGGCGCCACGCCTTCCAGCACTTGCTTGATCAGGTAAATGCGGCCACGCGGACCGTCCAGTTCGTCCCCCAGCAACTGGTAGGTCGGACAAGTGGCGGTACAAAAACCGCAGTGCACGCACTTGCGCAAAATCGCTTCGGCCTCTTGGCCATCGGCGGTGTGTTGGTATTCAGGGGCGAGGTTGGTTTGCATGGTGTTCAGGAAAGGCCGGTGCGCCCGGTGTTGAACACGCCGTGCGGGTCAAACTGTTGTTGGAGCGCGCGCTGGATGCGCTGCTGCACCGCAGGCAAGGGATGGAACACCGCGGGCATCTCGCCTGTGGTTTGCGCGGGTGCGCGAAACAGCGTGGCATGGCCACCCACCGCTTGCGCAGCTGCGCGCAATTGTGCGGCGGCCTCCAACGGAGCCCACAGCCAACGCAGCCCGCCATGCCATTCGATGTAAGGGGCCCAAGGCAGGTCCAAAACCGGTGCGGTTTGCGGCAGGCTCAAACGCCACAGGCCATGTGCCGCGCTGGGTGGCTTGAAAAAATCGAGTGTTTGCTCGCGGCTGGCTGCCCAATCGGCTGATGTTTGCGCCTTGTCCATGCGTTGTGCGCTGCCGCCCAAAGCGACGACATCAGCGATCATGCGCGGGCAGGCCGATTCGACCGCCGCGACCGCACCACGCAAACGCACAAACAACAGGTCTTGCGCCGGGTTGGCGATGCTGTCGTGCACCCAGGCGCTGGCATTGAGGGGCAGGGCTTGGCCGCCCCAACGGTGCAACAGCGCCAGCGCATCGTGTTGCGAGAGCGCGCATTGCAAGGTGGCTTCTGCGGGCGCCACGGGCAAGACCTTGAGCGACACCTCGGTGATCAAACCCAGGGTGCCCAAGCTCCCCGCCATCAAGCGCGACACGTCATAACCCGCCACGTTTTTCATGACCTGACCACCAAAGGTCAAGGGTTCGGCCAATCCGTTGAGCATTTGCACGCCCAGCACATGGTCACGCACACCGCCCACATTGGCGCGGGCAGGACCCGCCAAACCTGCGGCCACCATGCCGCCCACGGTGGCCATGTCGCCAAAGTGAGGCGGCTCATACGCCAGGCATTGCCCTTGGTCGGCCAACACCGCTTCGAGCTCGGCCAATGGGGTGCCTGTTTTGACGGTGACCACCAATTCACTGGGCTCGTAACTGACGATGCCCGCCCAAGCACGGGTGTCCAGCACCTGCGCCGAGGCTTGTGTGTCGCCATAAAACTGCTTGGTGTTGCCGCCTTGAATGCGCAGGCGCTGCCCTTGGGCGGCCGCATCACGGATGCGGTCTTTGAAAACGTCGAGCACGGAATCCTTTACTTGGCGATGACGCGCACCATCTCCAAACACTTGTTGGAGTAACCCCACTCGTTGTCGTACCAAGACACGACTTTGACAAAGGTGCTGTCCAAAGCGATGCCGGCATCGGCGTCAAACACGCTGGTGCAAGGCTCGCCACGGAAATCGGTGGCCACCACTTTGTCTTCGGTGTAACCCAGCACGCCTTTCAACGCGCCCTGGCTTTGCGCTTTCATTTCGGCGCAAATCTCGGCGTAAGCAGCAGGCTTGTCCAGCTCGACCGTCAAGTCCACCACGGACACGTCGGAAGTGGGCACGCGGAAAGACATGCCAGTCAGCTTCTTGTTCAGTTCAGGAATGACCACGCCCACGGCCTTGGCCGCACCAGTGCTGGAGGGGATGATGTTTTCCAAAATGCCGCGGCCGCCGCGCCAGTCTTTGTTGCTGGGGCCGTCCACGGTTTTTTGGGTGGCAGTGGCGGCGTGCACCGTGGTCATCAGGCCGCGCTTGATGCCCCATTTGTCGTTCAACACCTTGGCCACGGGCGCCAAGCAGTTGGTGGTGCAAGAGGCATTGGACACGATGGTTTGACCGGCATAGGTGGCGTGGTTGACGCCATACACAAACATGGGGGTGTCGTCTTTGGAAGGCGCTGAGAGCAGCACTTTTTTGGCGCCAGCAGCCAGGTGTTTCTCGGCAGTGGGCTTGTCCAAGAACAGGCCGGTGGCTTCGATCACCACGTCGGCATGCACCTCGTTCCATTTCAACGCATCAGGGTCGCGCTCTTGGGTCAGGCGGATTTTTTTGCCGTTGACGATCAGGTTGCCACCGTCCACCGACACCTCGCCTTTGAAGCGGCCATGCACGCTGTCGTACTTGAGCATGTAAGCCAGGTAGTCGGGTTCGAGCAAGTCGTTGATGCCGACGATTTCAATGTCGTTGAAGTTTTGCACCGCAGCGCGAAACACCATGCGGCCGATGCGACCGAATCCGTTGATACCTACTTTGATGGCCATGATGGATCTCTCTTCTTTCAAGTTTCAATGAGGGGAGGAGCGCTTGCTGCACTGCGGCAGCAAGCCCAAAACGTCAGTGCGACTGCAGCACTTTCAACACTGTCTCGGCCACGTTTTTAGGCGTGAAGCCAAAGTGCTCGAACAACACCGGTGCGGGTGCGCTTTCGCCATAGGTGTCAATGCCAACCACGGCCGACACGCCGTATTTCCACCAACCGTCGGTCGAGCCCATTTCCACAGCGATGCGGGGAATGCCTTGGGGCAAGACGGCTGATTTGTAGGCCACGCTTTGGCGGTCAAAGGTGGTGGTGCTGGGCATGGAAACCACGCGCACCGCCACTTTGTGTTCGGCGAGCAAGGCCTGCGCTTTCATGGCCAGTTGCACCTCGGAGCCGGTGGCGATGATGACCGCTTGCGCTTTTTTGTTCAGGCCCACTTCAGACGGTTCGGCCAACACATAAGCACCTTTGTTGATGGCGTCCAAACCGCTGGCGTCCTTGGCAGCGCTGTGGCCTTTGGGCAAGTAAGGCAGGTTTTGGCGGCTGAGCAAGAGCGCAGTGGGGCGGTTGTCGTTTTGCAAAGCCACCGCCCAGGCGACCGTGGTCTCGGCGGTGTCTGCAGGACGCCAGACGTCCAAGCCAGGGATCAAACGCAAAGAGGCCACATGCTCGATGGACTGGTGGGTGGGGCCGTCTTCGCCCAAGCCGATGGAGTCGTGGGTGAACACATGGACCACGCGTTGCTTCATGAGCGCGGCCATGCGGATGGCGTTGCGTGAATAGTCGCTGAAGGTGAGGAAGGTGCCGCCGTAAGGGATGAAACCACCGTGCAAGGCCACGCCATTCATGATGGCGGCCATGCCGAACTCACGCACACCGTAGTTGATGTGACGGCCGCCGTGGCCATGCTCGTCTTTCACCACGTTGCCGGCCAAGTCGACGCGCAAATTGGGCGTGGACTTGGTGTTGGTCAGGTTGGAGCCGGTCAGGTCAGCGCTGCCGCCCAGCAGTTCGGGGATGGCGGCGGTGAAAGCTTCCAAAGCCAATTGGCTGGCCTTGCGGCTGGCAACGGTTTCGGCCTTGGTGTTGGCTGCGACCACCGCGTCGACCACGGTTTGGTGGAAATTCTGGGGCAAGTCCCCGGCCATGCGGCGCTTGAACTCAGAAGCCAATTCGGGGTGGGCTGCGGCGTAGGCGGTGAATTGGTGGTTCCAGTGTTCTTCTGCCTTGTGGCCCTTGTCTTTGGCGCTCCAGTCGTCGTACACCTCTGCAGGCACGACGAAGGGGGCATGGTGCCAGCCAATCGCGGCGCGGGTGAGGGCGATTTCATCAGGGCCCAAAGGTTCGCCGTGGGCCTTGGCGGTGTCCACGCGGTTGGGGCTGCCTTGGCCGATGTGGGTTTTGCAGGCGATGAGTGTGGGCTTGTCGGCGCTGTGTTTGGCGGTGGCGATGGCGCGGCTGACCGCTTGCACATCGTGGCCATCCACGGTGATGACGTTCCAACCGTAGGCCTTGAAACGGGCGGGGGTGTCGTCGATGAACCAAGGCGTGACCTTGCCGTCAATGGAAATGCCGTTGTCGTCATACAAAGCGATGAGCTTGTTCAGCTTCCAAGCGCCAGCCAAGGCGCAGGCCTCGTGGCTGATGCCCTCCATCATGCAGCCGTCACCCATGAACACATAGGTGTGGTGGTCGACGATGCTGTGGTTGGGTCGGTTGAACTCGGCGGCCAAGAGTTTTTCGGCCAACGCCATGCCCACCGCATTGGTGATGCCTTGGCCCAAGGGGCCGGTGGTGGTTTCCACGCCGGGGGTGATGCCCACTTCAGGGTGACCGGCGGTTTTGCTGTGCAACTGGCGGAAGTTTTTCAACTCGCTCATCGGCAGGTCATAGCCGGTGAGGTGCAGCAAGGCGTAAATCAGCATGGAACCGTGGCCGTTGGACAGCACAAAACGGTCGCGGTCGGCCCAATGCGGGTGCTGGGGGTTGTGTTTCAGGTGCTCTCCCCACAAAGCCACGGCGATATCGGCCATGCCCATGGGCGCCCCGGGGTGCCCCGAATTGGCTTGTTGAACCGCGTCCATTGCCAGTGCGCGAATCGCACTCGCCATTTGTTGGTGATTGGCCATGGGGGCTCCGTTTGATTTGGTTGGGGGGAGGGTCGGCTATTTTAGCCAGACGCTGGCTACACTTCTTGGGGTGATTACTTCCCCCTTTTCAGGCCCTTCGAACGACGCATCCGACCGCCCCTCATCGTCCACGGGCGGCGGCATGCGCGCCCAAGCCATGTTGCTCGCCGCCGGTCGTGGCGAACGCATGCGCCCCCTCACCGACACCACCCCCAAGCCTTTGCTACAAGTGCAGGGCAAGCCTTTGCTGTGGTACCCCTTGCAGGCGCTGGCCCAAGCGGGTGTGCGCTCGGCTGTGATCAACACCGGTTGGTTGGGCGACCAGATTGAACCGGTGTTTGGATCGGCGTTTTCTGCCGACCTGGCTTCTGGCTCAGACGCATCCACCGTAATCACTCTGCACTATTCCCATGAAGGACGGGGTGCAGGCGAGGCCTTGGAAACCGCGGGCGGCATTGTGCGGGCCTTGCCCCTGCTGGCCGATGTGTTTTGGGTGGCGGCTGGGGATGTTCATGCGCCCGAGTTTGAATTTTCTGCCGAGGCATACGAGCGTTTCAAAGCCAGCGCCTGCTTGGCGCACATTTGGCTGGTGCCCAACCCAGCGCATAACGCGAGCGGCGACTTTGGTCTGTCTGAGCAAGGTTTGGCGCTTAGTCTGCCAAAACCCCATCAGGCTCATGGCTCCACACCCGCTGGTTTTGCCGCTCAATCGCTTTTCACCTTCAGCACCATCGCCCTGTACAAACGCGCCTTCTTTGAAGCCGCGTGGTGCCCCATTCCATCAGGCAACCCCGAGGGCGTGAAAGCGCCGTTGGCGGCCATGCTCAGAGCCGCCATGGACCAAGGTTTGGTCAGCGCCTCTTTGTATGAAGGCTTTTGGGTGGATGTGGGCACACCTGAGCGTTTGGCGCAGTTGAACGAATAGCCATCTGCTTGACATGGCGTAGCCTGTTGGCTACATTTCTTTGGTGAAGCAAATACGCAAAACCGATGTCTATGCCGAATGGATTGACAACTTGCGCGATCTGCAAGGGCGTGCACGGATTTTGGTGCGAGTGGAGCGTTTGGCGTCTGGTAACCCAGGCGATGTCAAAGCCATAAGCGGTGGCGTTTCAGAATTGCGAGTTCATGTCGGCCCTGGCTATCGGGTGTATTTTTCTCAAAGAGGCAATGACATCGTGATTCTTTTGGCCGGTGGTGACAAGCGCACTCAGCCCAGAGATATTCAAACAGCCTTGCAGTTGGCAAAAAACCTGGAGAAGTGAAACATGGCTCAAACCCACACCACACCTTACGATGTCGCAGATCATTTGCGCACCCGTGAAGAAATGGCCCTCTATTTGGAAGCTTGCTTGGCAGAGGCCAACGGTGACGCGGCCTTCATTGCCAAAGCCTTGGGTGACATTGCTCGCGCCAAAGGCATGAGCCAAGTGGCCAAAGACGCGGGGCTGTCTCGAGAAAGCCTTTACAAAGCACTTTCAGGTGACCGTTCACCCAGTTTTGACACCATCTTGAAGGTCATGGGCGCATTAGGGCTGGAGTTGAGGGCTCAAGTAGCAGGTTCTTGAAGCTTTGAACACCATGGTCAACCATCACCCCTGAGCATCCAAGTAAGGTGCCCCCTCCTACAATCCCGCCATGACCTCTATCTATGCGCAACGCCGCGCCGCATTGGCCGCCCAATTGGGCTCTGGCGGTGTGGCCATTATCCCCACCGCGCCGGAACGCGCCCGCAACCGCGACAGCGACTTCCCTTACCGCCACGACAGTTACTTTTACTATCTGACGGGTTTTACCGAGCCCCATGCTTACCTGGTGATCGCGGCCAACGGCCACAGCACTTTGTTTTGCCAGCCCAAAGATTTGGAACGTGAAATTTGGGACGGCATCCGCTTAGGCCCCGAGGCCGCACCCGTCGCTTTGGGCGTGACCCAAGCGCATTCGGTGGGCGAGTTGAACAATGAACTGCCCAAATTGCTGGAAAACCAAACCACGGTGTGGTTCCCGTTTGCCACCCACGAAGCCTTGACCGCACAGGTGGACGGCTGGCTCACCCAAGTTCGCGCCAGGGTGCGCATGGGCGTGTCTTGCCCGTCGTCGCAACAAGACCTGTGCACCTTGCTGGATGAAATGCGCTTGGTGAAAGACGCTCATGAGCAAGACACCATGCGCCGCGCCGCCCGCATCAGCGCCCACGCCCATGTGCGAGCCATGCAAACCAGCGCACGCATGTTGCGTGCCGGCCAAGATGTGCGTGAGTACCACTTGGACGCCGAGTTGCTGCACGAGTTCCGTCTGCACGGCTCGCAGTTTCCCGCCTACACCTCCATCGTCGCCGCGGGTGCCAACGCCTGTGTGCTGCATTACCGCGCCGATGTGGCGCCGATTCGCAATGGCGAGTTGGTATTGATCGATGCGGGTTGCGAATTGGATGGTTATGCCTCGGACATCACCCGCACCTTCCCCGCCAATGGCCAATTCTCCGGCCCACAAAAAGACCTGTACCAAGTGGTGCTGGCCGCACAACATGCGTCTGCGGCAGCCACCAAAGCAGGTGCTCGTTTCAACGACCCGCATGAAGCCGCGCTGCGTGTCTTGTCGCAAGGTTTGCTGGACTTGGGCTTGCTGACCCACGCCAAGCACGGCTCAGTGGACGATGTGCTGGAAAAGAAAGCCTACTTCCCTTTCTATATGCACCGCACCAGCCACTGGCTGGGCATGGATGTACACGACTGCGGCAGCTATGTCGAGCCTGGCGAGACCAACACCACCCCCCCCAAGGCCGACCCGCTCACAGGCGTCATGGTGCAAGCCCGCCCCAGCAGGGTGCTGCACCCTGGGATGGTGTTGACGCTGGAACCCGGTCTGTATGTGCGACCCGCCGATGATGTGCCGCAAGCGTTTTGGCACATTGGCATTCGCATCGAAGACGACGCTATCGTGACCGCCACTGGGTGTGAACTCATCACGCGTGACGTGCCGGTGGAGGCGGCTGAGATTGAAGCGCTGATGCGCGGCTGAATAGCTGCTATCAATGATTTAGAAATATTCAATTGGCTTTATCTATTGAAACTGCCTATCATTCCTCCTGTCCCGATTTATTTCTTCTACAGGAGAACCCCATGAGCAACGCACAACGCCCCGAGATCAAAACCATGGCCAATTTGGAAGCCGCCTTCGCTGGCGAGTCCATGGCCCACATCAAATACCGTTATTTCGCCAAGCTCGCCCGCGAGATGGGTGACGAAGACACCGCACGTGCTTTTGAAGAAACGGCTGACCAAGAAGTGATGCACGCCTTTGGCCACCTCGATTTGCTCTACCCCAAGGCCGAGATGACGCCGGCGAAAGCCTTGCAAATCGCCATCGACGGCGAGACCTACGAATACACCGAGATGTACCCAAGCTTTCGCCAAACCGCCGAGGCCGAGGGCAACGCAGCCGCCGTGGCCGAGATGGACGAGCAAATTGAAGAGTCCAAGGTGCATGCCGCGCAATTCACCGCCACATTGCAAAAAGCGCAAAAACGCTTTGCCGCCTTGGCCAAGGTGGAAGAGCGCCACGCCAACCATTACAAGGCGCAGTTGTCCAAGCTTGCGCATTGAACGCCATGCTTGGATTGCCCACCCTCACACCGAACCCATTCAAACAGGAGAACCCATGAGCTCAACCACCAACACCTATGTCTGCATCGTGTGCGGCTTCATTTATGACGAGGCCGCGGGCCGCCCCGAAGACGGCATCGCCCCAGGCACCCAATGGGCCGATGTGCCCGCCGATTGGGCCTGCCCCGATTGCGGCGTGGCCAAGGCCGATTTCGAAATGGTCGAGGTCTGATCCATGAACCCCCATCCCATCGTCGTGGTCGGCAGCGGCTTGGCCGCATGGACCACCATCAAGGAGCTGCGCAAACACGATGCGCAGGTGCCGGTGGTGATGGTCACGGCTTCTTCGGGGGATGCTTATCCCAAGCCCGCTTTGTCCACCGCGTTCGCCCAGGGCAAACAAGCCGATCAATTGCGCAATGGCGTGGCTGCCGACCTGGCCACCACCCACCAGGTGCAGTTGCAGGCCCACACCCAGGCTGTGTCGATCGACCTCGCGGCGCGACAGTTGCACACCCACCAGGGCGTGCTGAACTACAGCCAACTGGTGCTGGCGCATGGCGCACACCCAATCCGCGTTCCGCTGCAAGGCGACGCGGCCGACCAGGTGCTGTCGGTCAACCAGCTCGAAGACTATGCCCTGCTGCGCGAACGCTTGCAGCCTGGTGCCCGCGTGTTGATCATGGGTGCGGGCTTGATCGGCTGTGAGTTCGCCAACGACTTGATCGTTGCCGGATTCAAGGTGCAGGTGGTCGATCCGTCTGCGCGCCCCTTGGCTGCTTTGCTGCCTGAAGACGCGAGCCATTCATTGGCCAACGCCTTGTCGGCTTTGGGCGTGGTTTGGCACTGGGGCACCAGTGTGCAAAGCGTCCATCAGCAGGGCACTGAACTGCAGGTGCAACTGAACAACGGCGAACAACTGACAACCGACTTGGTGCTCAGCGCCATTGGCTTGCGCGCCAACACCGAATGGCTCACGTCCAGCGGTGTGGATTGCGACCGCGGCGTGTTGGTGGATGCGCATTTGCAAACCAACGACCCGCATGTCTATGCTTTGGGCGATGTGGCGCAGTACGCCAGCGCAGACAACCGCAGCCTGCCTTATGTCATGCCGATCATGACCGCGGCACGGGCCTTGGGCGCGACGCTGAGCGGCACGCCCACCGAGGTGGTGTTCCCGGTGATGCCGGTGGCGGTGAAAACGCCCGCCTTGCCCTTGTTGGTCGCTGCCCCTGCGCCCGCCACTGACGGCCAGTGGGTGTTGATCGAAGAGGGTGTCTGGCAGTTTCATAACCCGCAGCAACAATGCCTGGGTTTTGTGTTGGCGGGTGCGAAAACATCGCTGCGCGCAAAAGCTTTGCAGTGGCTGGCTTCTGCATGACATTCAGCGATGTTGGTGATGCGTCCGTGAGGGGTGCGGTGTATGCTCGGGAAAATTTCCCGGTTGCACCATGCCTATACTCTTCAAAACACCCCGATATTTCCTGTTGCTGACTGTCTTGTTGATGAGCAGTTTGGCCGCTGGTGCTGAAACTTTGCTGTGGGGCGGTCGCCCCGAATTTGGCATCGAGTTGGAACAAGAAAAAACCCCTGACAAGCTTGGCGTGACCCACTCAATCACCTACATCCCCAGCTTGGTATTCCCCGATGGGCCGATCAACCGGATCGATTTGTTGATCATGGACGAGCGCGAAAAAGACCTGTCCGAAGGCAGCACCATCCAGGTCACCAAGCTGGCGGTGCGGGTGCGCAAAAACATCCGTTTTGGCGGCGACTGGGGCATGTATGCGCGGGCCCTCTTGGGTCATGCCCAAGAGCCTGATGAATCCTTCATCTATGGCTACACCGACCTTGCTTTGCGCTATGAGCACGATTTTGTCGGCTTCATCGCTGGGGTGCGGGTGCAACGGACCTTGGACGGCACCACAGGCCACGATCTGAACAAGTTCCGCCTCGGACCCAGTTTTGACATTGGCGAGCACCACGAACTCGAGTTCCGCTGGGTGCGCGCCTGGGATGCCCACACCCATGCCCACGAGAGCGATTCCACCATCTTGGAATACACCTATAAGTTTTGATGACCTGTTTGGAGAACATGCATGCCTGACCGCAAGACGGCCGACCACACCAGCCCTGAAGCACGGGCTCAATTGCGCCGCGCCGCCCTCGAATACCACGAGTTCCCCATCCCCGGCAAAGTCGCGATCCAAGCCACCAAGCAGCTGATCAACCAACACGATTTGTCGCTGGCCTACTCGCCCGGCGTGGCCGCGCCTTGTGAAGAAATCGTCAAAGACCCGAACAACGCTTACAAATACACCAGCCGCGGCAACCTGGTCGCGGTCATCACCAACGGCACCGCGGTACTGGGCTTGGGCGACATCGGTCCCTTGGCCGCCAAACCAGTGATGGAAGGCAAGGGCGTGTTGTTCAAAAAGTTCGCGGGCATCGATGTGTTCGACATCGAGGTCAACGAAAAAGACCCCGACAAACTGGTCGACATCATCGCAGCCTTGGAGCCCACATTCGGCGGCATCAACCTGGAAGATATCAAGGCGCCTGATTGTTTTTATGTCGAACGCAAATTGCGCGAGCGCATGAAGATCCCGGTCTTTCACGACGACCAACACGGCACCGCCATCGTGGTGGGTGCGGCGATTTTGAACGGCTTGAAGGTGGTCGGCAAAGACATCGCCCAAGTGAAATTGGTGGCCTCAGGCGCCGGTGCCGCTGCCTTGGCCTGCTTGGGCATGCTGGTCAAGCTGGGCATGCCGCGCAGCAACATTTGGGTCACCGACTTGGCAGGCGTGGTCTACGAGGGCCGCACAGAGTTGATGGACGAAGACAAAATCCAGTTCGTTCAAAAAACAGACAAGCGCAGCTTGGCTGAAGTGATCGATGGTGCGGATGTGTTTTTGGGCTTGTCAGCCGGCGGCGTGTTGAAGCCCGAGATGGTGCAAAAAATGGCGGCCAAGCCGCTCATCATGGCGCTGGCCAACCCCACGCCAGAAATCCTGCCCGAAGAGGTTTTGAAGGTGCGCGACGACGCCATCATGGCCACCGGTCGCACCGACTACCCCAACCAGGTCAACAACGTCCTGTGCTTCCCCTACATCTTCCGTGGCGCTTTGGACGCGGGTGCGTCCACCATCACGTCTGAAATGGAAATCGCGGCGGTGCATGCCATCGCCGAACTCGCGCAGGCCGAGCAAAGCGAGGTAGTGGCTGCAGCTTACGCAGGCGAAACCTTGGCCTTTGGCCCCGAGTACCTGATCCCCAAGCCGTTCGATCCACGCCTGATGATGAAGATCGCACCGGCCGTGGTGCAAGCGGCGATTGCCAGCGGTGTGGCGCAACGCCCGATCACCGACATGGACGCTTACCGCGAGAAATTGCAGTCGCTGGTCTATGCCTCGGGTTCGGCCATGAAGCCCATCTTTGCCGCCGCCAAACGCGGTTCGAAAAAGCGCATCTGCTTTGCCGAGGGCGAGGACGAGCGTGTGTTGCGGGCTGCGCAAATTGTGTTCGACGAAGGCCTGGCCAAACCGATTTTGATCGGCCGCCCCGCCATCATCGCGCAGCGCATTGAACGCTTTGGCCTGCGCTTGACCGAGGGGGTGCATTACGCCGTGGTCAATGTGGAAGAAGACCATCGCTACAAAGACTTTTGGCAGACCTACCACCAACTGACCGAGCGCAAAGGCGTGACCGCCCAACTGGCCAAGATCGACATGCGCCGCCGCTTGTCGCTCATTGGCGCGATGATGGTGCACAAAGGCGAGGCCGATGGCTTGATCTGCGGCACCTGGTCCACGCCCGACTCGCATTTGCATTACATCGACCAGGTGATCGGTCTGCGTCCCGGCGTCAGCACCTACGCCTGCATGAACGCCTTGCTGCTGCCCGAGCGCCAGCTGTTTTTGGTCGATACCCACATCAACTACGACCCCAGCGCCGAGCAACTGGCCGAAATCACGATCATGGCGGCCGAGGAAATGCGCCGCTTCGGCGTCGAGCCCAAAGCCGCCTTGTTGTCACATTCCAATTTCGGCAGCAGCAACCAGCCCACCGCCATCAAGATGCGACACACCCTGGCCCTGTTGCAACACAGAGCGCCCTGGCTGGAAGTGGATGGCGAAATGCACGGTGATGTGGCCATCGACAGCGCAGCGCGCCATGAACTCATGCCCAACAGCCGCCTGCTGTCCGACGCCAACTTGTTGGTGCTGCCCAATTTGGATGCGGCCAACATCACCTACAACCTGCTCAAGACCGCGGCTGGGGGCAATATCGCCATCGGGCCGATCCTATTGGGGGCGGCCAAACCGGTGCAAATCTTGACCGCCAGCACCACGGTGCGCCGGATTGTGAACATGACAGCCATCACCGTGGCCGACATCAACGCTGTGCGATAAGGCTTATCACGTAAGCATGCGCCAACTTCGCATCGACCTTTAACCCTGCGCTTCATACAGTTGAGTCTGTGGATCCTTGCAAATTTGCCAGCTTTGATCGATAATTCAGCAGTTGAATTTTTCGGGTTAACCCGGACGTCCAACCAGGCAGCGTGCACAGCAGCAACGAAGTTTTAGACAGCTTATCCACAAGACAGCCGTCCAATTTCCCTGGTTCGAGGTCCACTTTTCATGGGAATACAGTGGCGATGGACATGCCTCTTCGTACGGTCAAAAGCAATATCGTTCAGTCGATCCGGGCTTTCCGCGTCGCTGATCTTCAAGACGCGGCTGCACAGCTTGGTCACCATTTCTTGTATGCCAATTTGGCGTCTGCCCAAAGCAAGCAAGATATTTTGGACATCACGGCCCAGCAATTCATCTTTCCCACCCAGGCCAGCAAAAACTTCGACACCTTGTTTGACAGCATGAGTGACGCTTTGCACAAATCGGGTGCCCAGCCTGGTTTTGTCGTGGTGCTCGAGCACATCCCTGCGCACGCCAAGTTTGACAAAGAAGCCCGCGAACAGCTGCTCGACGTGTTCCGTGAGGCCGCTGAGTTCTGGTCCGAGCGCAAAATCGCGTTCCGCTGTTTCTATTCGTTCTCAGTGGCCCGTGCGGCCGCTGGCGAGCGCGCCATGGACAGCACCGAAACCCAAGGTATCGACTTGGGCGAAGGCGAAAAAATGCCCACCGACAAACTCGTGGACGTCTCCCCCTTGGCACTGCGCATGAGCAGCCCGTTCAACGCAGGTTACTGGTTGACAGCGGCTTAAACCGCCTCACGCCATCTGTTGAAAGCCCCGCGGTGCGGGGCTTTTTTCTGGGCGGCCCTTATTTCAAGGCGCCAAACACCTTGCTGAGCAAGGCGCTGCCGGTGCCCACCGGGTCTTGTCGAATCTTCTTTTCTTCCTCGCCAATCATCCAAAACAAGCCATCCAAGGCTTTACCGTTGACGTAATGTTCCAAAGACGCGTCTTGTGGTTTGACCAATCCCAATGTCGAGGCCTTGCCCGCCACCGCGTTGTACTTGTCGACCAAGCCCACTTTTGCGGTGGCTTGGGTGATGATGGGGAGGAATGTCTGCCCCAAAGGTTCGCGGGTTTTGCTGTTGAAGTAGTCGGTGGCAGCGGTGTTGCCGCCCTTCAAAATGGTTTTGGCATCCCCCACGCTCATGGTTTTGACCGCATCCACCAGCATGTTTTTGGCCAGGGGCACCGCCATCTCGGCCGCACGGTTCATGCCCAGCACCAACTCGTCCACTTTTTTGCCTTGGCCCAGTTTCTTCATCCAATTGGCGGCGTCATTCAAATACCCCGGCAAGGCGATGCGCACCTTGTCGTTGCCCATGAACCCATTGGTCACGCCCAGCAAACCCACGGCGGACAATGCGCCTTTTTCCAAGGCGGCTTTCAAACCCGAGGACGCATCCGTGCCGCTCAAGTCAGCCAGGTTGAGCGCCTGTGCGCTGCGCACCGCGGCGACCAGACTGATGACAGCAATGGCACTGTGGGCGTGGAAATGACGACGGTTCATGCGGAACTCCTGGCGATGTCAGTGTGTTCCGCAGTTTAAATCCGTATTTAAGTATTCTGAATGCCTGAAAAATAGATATTTATCAATCAATCGCCTGGGCGTTGCCCCGACTGATCACGCCACCCCCCAAACACACCTCACCGTCATACAACACCGCTGATTGGCCGGGTGTGACCGCCCATTGAGCCTCTGGAAAGTCCAACTGCATCTGGGCGTCGGGCCAAGACAAATGGCAGGCCGCGTCTTGTTGGCGGTAACGGGTTTTGGCGTGGAACGTGCCAGCAGGTGGTGGGCTGCCCGCGATCCAACTCAGGTCATCGGCTTGGAGTTGGGATGACAGCAGCCACGGATGGTCATGGCCTTGCACCACCCACAGGGTGTTGTGGGCCATGTCTTTGAGCGCCACAAACCAAGGCGCGTGGTCGCCGCCACCGCGCTGCGCGCCTTTGTCTTTGATGCCGCCAATGCCCAAACCTTGGCGCTGACCCAGGGTATAAAAACTCAGGCCCTGGTGCTGGCCGATCTTGCGACCCGCGTCTGTTTTGATGGGGCCAGGTGCTTTGGCGATGTAGCGGTTCAAAAACTCTCTGAACGGCCGCTCGCCAATGAAGCAAATGCCGGTCGAGTCTTTTTTGCGGGCGTTGGGCAAACCCGCCTCATCGGCCAAACGCCGCACCTCGGTTTTTTCAATCTCGCCCACCGGAAACAAGGTTTGCGACAGCTGGGCTTGGGTCAGGCGGTGCAAAAAATAGCTTTGGTCTTTGCTGGCGTCCACACCTTTGAGCAGCTCATGCAAACCGGTGCCGGGGTTGTGGCGGACACGGGCATAGTGGCCGGTGGCGATCTTGTCCGCCCCCAAACGCATGGCATGGTCTAAAAACGCTTTGAACTTGATTTCAGCGTTGCACAAAATATCGGGGTTGGGTGTGCGACCAGCTTGATACTCGCGTAAAAACTCGGCGAACACGCGGTCCTTGTAATCGGCCGCGAAATTGACATGCTCGATGTCGATACCAATGACGTCCGCCACCGCCGCCGCGTCGATGAAGTCTTGTTTGGTGGAACAGTATTCGTCGTCGTCGTCATCTTCCCAGTTCTTCATGAAGATGCCGACCACCTCGTGGCCTTGCTGTTTCAGCAGCAGCGCGGTGACGGCCGAGTCCACGCCACCACTCAAGCCCACCACGATGCGCTGTTTTTTGTCCATGCGCTGATTATCTGTGGCGCATGAGTCCCTGCGCCTTCAGGGCGCTTAGCTCAATTGGCAAACGCCGCGATACCCGTGATGGCGCGACCCAAGATGAGGGCGTGGATGTCGTGCGTGCCCTCATAGGTGTTGACCACCTCCAGGTTCACCAAATGGCGTGCCACCCCGAACTCGTCGCTGATGCCGTTGCCGCCCATCATGTCGCGGGCCATGCGGGCGATGTCCAGCGCCTTGCCGCACGAGTTGCGCTTCAAGATGGAGGTGATTTCCACGCTGGCCGTGCCCTCGTCTTTCATGCGGCCCAAACGCAAGCAGCCTTGCAGACCCAGCGAAATCTCGGTTTGCATGTCAGCGAGCTTTTTCTGGATGAGCTGGTTGGCAGCGAGTGGGCGGCCAAACTGCTGGCGGTCCAAGGTGTATTGACGGGCGCGGTGAAAACAGTCTTCGGCGGCACCCAAAGCGCCCCAAGCGATGCCGTAACGGGCGCTGTTCAGACAAGTGAACGGGCCTTTCAAGCCTTGCACCTCGGGGAAGGCGTTTTCTTCGGGCACAAACACGCCGTCCATCACGATCTCGCCGGTGATGGATGCGCGCAAACCCACTTTGCTGTGGATGGCCGGTGCGCTCAAACCCTTCATGCCTTTTTCCAGGACAAAGCCACGGATGGGACCGACCGCGCCGGACTCGCTGACCTCTTTGGCCCAGACCACAAACACATCGGCCATCGGTGAATTGGAAATCCACATCTTGTTGCCACTCAATTGGTAGCCGCCCTTCACCTTTTGCGCACGGCTGGCCATGCTGGCCGGGTCTGAGCCGTGGTCGGGTTCGGTCAAACCAAAGCAGCCGATCCACTCGCCGGTGGCGAGTTTGGGCAGGTATTTTTGGCGCTGGCCTTCGGTGCCGAATTCAAAAATCGGCAGCATCACCAAGGAGGATTGCACGCTCATCATCGAGCGGTAACCCGAGTCGACACGCTCAACCTCACGGGCGATCAGGCCATAAGCCACGTAGCTCAGGCCCGGGCCGCCGTATTCGGTGGGGATGGTGGGACCCAGCAAACCCAGTTCTCCCATCTCGCGAAAAATGGCGACATCGGTTTTTTCATGGCGAAAGGCTTCGGTGACGCGGGGCAGCAGTTTGTCTTGGCAGTAGGCACGGGCTGCCTCTTCGATCATGCGCTCGTCTTCGGTGAGCTGCTGCTGCAATAAAAAGGGGTCGTCCCAGTGAAAGGCGGTCTTGGCCATGAATGCTCCGTTTGGCTGCTGTGCGAATAACCGGCAATGTTAATCCTTGGCTCGTCATTGCAAGAAAGCGTCATTGCGAAGCCCGAAGGGCTGAAGCAATCTCCGTCATTGCGTAAGGCCGTCATTGCGAGCAAAGTGAAGCAATCTGCCCATGCCACTTCCGCCAAAGACCCAGCAACCCGCAAATCAGCCGAATACCACAGGAAAAAACTTGAGCCCTGGCAAATGTAAAACCCGTAAATACATGTAAAAAACGTAAAGAGGGCTCAAGTTTTCGAAAGTGCGGTTTAGCGGCAAGTTTTTCTGCAATGCTAGCGCTGTCTTGGCTTTGAAATCGGTTCGCTCATGATCACCAACACCAACCTGTCCTCGCTGTACGCCATCAAGGCCGCCAACAAATGGGCAGATGCAGCGGCCACGTCCAGCGAACGCATCAGCAGCACTTTGCGCATCAACCGCAGCTCGGACGACCCCTCGGGGTTGATGCTGGCCACCAACTTGAGCGCCGAGTTGAGTTCTTACACACGCGCCATCGACAACATCCACAGTGGCATTGCCGCGGTGCAAATGGTGGATGCGTCGCTGACCAGCATCAGCAGTTACTTGACTGAAATGCGCACCCTCGCGGTGTCTGCCGCCAGCACCAGCAGCGCGGCGACGCTGGCCGCTTACCAAACCAGTTTTTCCAGCTACCGCGATGACATTGACAACGTCGCCACCTACACCACCCTCAATGGCTCGTCCTTGATGGATGGCTCGACCACCTCGCTGTCGATACAAGCAGGCATTGCATCGGGGGACCGCCGCAGCCTGAGTTTTTCGTCGGCCACGGCGTCGAGCTTGGGCTTGTCATCCTTGGACGTGTCCAGCGATGCGAGCACCGCCATCACCACCATCGACGCGGCTTTGGTGACGATTGGCAGCTACCAATCCAAGATTGGTGCTTACGAAACCTTGCTCGACCACCGGGAAACCCTGGCCAACAACATGGTGTTGGTGAAAACAACGGCTTACGGGAACATCATGGACGCGGACATCGCCGCCGAGACCACGGCCTTGGCCAGCGCCCAAATTGGCCAAGAGGCGGCAACGGCCGTGATGGTGCAGGCCAACACCATCAGCAAAGAAATCGTCAGCTATTTATTGCAGGGCATCACCAGCTGAGGACAGGTCAGAGGACGCGGATGATGCGCCAACCCCGGTCCATTTTGCGAAACACAAATTTGCGCTCGAGTTTGCGGGTTTTGACCAGGTAGTAGCTCAAAACTCGGATGCTTTGGGCTTTGCGCTCGTCATCAAAAAACAAGCTTTCGCCCACATCCATCGCCGCCAAGGTGACGAGGTGGTCTTGTTGTTTGATGCTTTCCAGTTTGATGCGCTCGACGAGCATGGGCAAATCCTTTGGTGGCCTTGGGGAATCGGCACCAACCAGACAAACTTGAGCCCGCCAGGGCGTCATTGCGAACGGTCATTGCGAGCGCAGTAACCCAACGTCATTGCGCGCGCAGCAACCCAACGTCATTGCGAGCGCAGTAACCCAACGTCATTGCGAGCGCAGCGAAGCAACCCCTTCTTCAAAGCATGCGCGGTCGCAGCGGCCCCACCGCCCGCCCGATGGCGGCGATGTGGTCTGGGGTGGTGCCGCAACAACCACCCACGATGTTCACCAAGCCCTCGGCGGCGAACTCATGCAGCAAGCGGCTGGTCACCTCGGGGGTTTCATCGAAACCGGTGTCGCTCATCGGGTTGGGCAGGCCGGCATTGGGGTAGCAGCTGATGAAGGTGTCGCCCGCCACCTTGGCCAGCTCCTGGATGTAGGGGCGCATCAGGGCCGCACCCAACGCGCAGTTCAGACCAATCGCCAGGGGTTTGGCATGGCGCACGCTGTGCCAAAAAGCGGTCACGGTTTGACCACTCAGGATGCGCCCTGAGGCATCGGTCACGGTGCCACTGATGATCAGGGGCAGACGCTCACCGCTGGCCTCGAAATACTCCTCGATGGCGAACAGCGCCGCCTTGGCGTTCAAGGTGTCGAAGATGGTTTCCAAGAGCAGGGCGTCCACGCCGCCTTCCACCAGGGCCTGCACCTGCTCGTAGTAGGCCTGGCGCAGTTCTTCAAAGTTCACATTGCGCGCGCCGGGGTCGTTCACATCCGGGCTGATGCTGGCGGTTTTGGGGGTGGGTCCCAAGGCACCCAAGGCAAAACGGGGCTTGTCGGGGGTGCTGAATCTGTCGCAGGCGGCGCGGGCCAGCTGGGCCGAGGCGCGGTTCATCTCGACGGCCAAATCGGCCATGTCGTAATCGGCCTGGGCGATGGTGGTCGCGCCAAAGGTGTTGGTTTCCACCATGTCAGCCCCAGCCGCCAGATAACCCTCGTGGATGTCGCGGATCACGTCTGGGCGGGTGAGGCTCAGCAACTCGTTGTTGCCCTTCACATCCTTGGGGAAGTCCTTGAAACGCTCCCCGCGGTACTGGGCTTCGCTCAGCTTGAAGCGCTGGATCATGGTGCCCATGGCGCCGTCCAACACGGCAATGCGTTGCTTCAAAATGCCAGGCAGGGCCTGGCCACGGGTGTATTGTTGGGGTTCGAGCATGGTCACCAAGGAGACGCGAAAGGGTGGGGAATCATAAGGTTTCGGTCAGCAAGGGTGTTTTAGAATGAACGCTACCTCTTTTGTGAAGGACCTTTCATGTCGAACAACCACCAGTCTGACGAAACCACCGATGTGGTCGAGTCCATTGTCCCCCTCATGCCCATCGTGTTGCCTGTGGGCGGTGCGGTCCTGATCTTTTTGCTGGCCTTCATCGCCGTGTTCATGGCCTGAGCCTGATACCTCGGCCCATATCCGACAGCGCCAGCCCCGTGGCGCTTTTTTTATTGGCTTGAGCTGAAGCACTTGGCACAGGTGTTTGAGCTGAATCAATAAAGCTAGGAGACAAGCATGACCACATCCGCCCACACAGGCGCGGGGCTGAACGCCCCTTCATTTGTGAAAAACACCAAGCTCATCGCTTGGGTCGCCGACATGGTGGCCTTGTGCAAACCCGCTGCGGTGCACTGGTGCGACGGCAGCGAGGCCGAGTACCAACAACTCTGCCAAGTGCTGGTGAATGCCGGCACCTTCAAAAAACTCAACCCGGCCAAGCGCCCCAACTCCTTCCTGGCCTGCTCCGACCCCACCGACGTGGCGCGCGTCGAAGACCGCACCTACATCTGCTCGGAACACAAAGAACACGCTGGCCCGACCAACAACTGGATGGCCCCCGCCGAGATGCGCCAAACCCTGCGACCGCTGTTTGACGGCTGCATGGCTGGTCGCACCATGTACGTGGTGCCTTTCTCCATGGGCCCCTTGGGCAGCCCGATCGCCCACATCGGTATCGAACTGTCTGACAGCGCCTATGTGGCGGTCAACATGAAGATCATGACCCGCATGGGTCAAGCGGTGTATGACGTGCTGGGCGAGAACGGTGAGTTCGTGCCCTGCGTGCACACCGTGGGCGCACCTTTGAAAGCCGGCGACCAAGATGTCAGCTGGCCTTGCAACAAAACCAAATACATCGTGCATTACCCCGAGACCCGTGAAATCTGGTCTTACGGCTCCGGCTACGGCGGCAACGCGCTGTTGGGCAAAAAATGCTTCGCACTGCGCATCGCCTCCAACATGGGCCGCGACCAAGGTTGGCTGGCCGAGCACATGCTCATCTTGGGCGTGACCAACCCCGAAGGCAAAAAGTACCACGTGGCCGCGGCCTTCCCCAGCGCGTGTGGCAAAACCAATTTCGCCATGTTGATCCCGCCTGCGGGTATGCCCGGCTGGCAGGTCACCACCATCGGTGACGACATCGCCTGGATCAAACCCGGTGCCGATGGCCGTCTGCGCGCCATCAACCCCGAGGCCGGCTACTTTGGCGTGGCGCCTGGCACCAACACCTTGACCAACCCGAACTGCATGGCCAGTTTGGACCGTGACGTGATCTTCACCAATGTGGCCTTGACCGATGACGGCGACGTCTGGTGGGAAGGCATGAGCGACGCGCCTGCGCACTGCATCGACTGGCAGGGCAAAGACTGGACACCCGCCATTGCCAAAGAAACCGGCGCCAAAGCCGCCCACCCCAATGCCCGCTTCACCGTGGCAGCGACCAACAACCCGGCGCTGGACAGCGCTTGGGATGACCCTGCAGGCGTGGCGATTGATGCCTTCATCTTTGGCGGACGCCGCTCCACCACCGTGCCCTTGGTCACCGAAGCCCGCAACTGGGTGGAAGGCGTTTACATGGCCGCCACCATGGGTTCGGAAACCACCGCCGCCGCCGCCGGTCAGCAAGGCGTGGTGCGCCGCGACCCCTTCGCCATGCTGCCCTTTGCCGGCTACAACATGAGCGACTATTTCCAACACTGGCTGAAACTCGGTCAAAAGCTGCAAACCAGCGGCGCCCAATTGCCCGGCATCTACTGTGTCAACTGGTTCCGCAAAGGCGAGGACGGCAAGTTCGTTTGGCCGGGCTACGGCGAGAACATGCGCGTCTTGAAGTGGATGATCGACCGCATCGAGGGCAAGGCCAAAGGCCTTGAAAACGTGTTCGGCATCAGCCCCAGCTATGGCGAACTCAACTGGAATGGCTTGAACTTCACCGCCGAGCAATTCAACACGGTCACCCACATCGACAAAGCAGCTTGGCAAACCGAGTTGGGCCTGCACGAAGAATTGTTCCAGCAACTGGCTCACCATCTGCCGGCTGAACTGCCCGCTACCAAAGCGGCGATTGCCCAGCGCTTGGGCGTTTGAGCGACACAGGCCAGCGCATGACACACCCTGCATGGCACTGGCCTGAACAACAGCTCGAAACCCATTTCACCGACGCACGCGCCCTGCGCTGCTTTGTCGACAGACCGCGCAGCCTGCACGCACTCTTAGAAAACGCCGTCGCGCGCAACCCGCAAGGCACGGCCTTGGTGTGCGAGGACACCCGACTCAGCTACGAAGAGCTGAACCACTTGGTGGGCCGGCTGGCGGCGGGTTGGCAAAGCTTGGGCGTGCAAGCCGGTGAGCGCATCGCCCTGCTGCTATCCAACCGCATCGAGTTTGTGCTGTGCCTGTTGGCCGCCACCCGCTTGGGTGCCATCACGGTGCCGATGAGCATCCGCGAGCAAACACCGGGCCTGCATTACATGCTGGACCACTGCGGCGCGGTGATGCTGGTGCATGACGCCGATTTGCAAGCCGTGCTGCCCGCCACCGACAGCCTGCCCGCTTTGCGTTGGCGCGTGAGTTTTGAGGGGTGCGCCGAGGCCTTGGACTTTCACAGCCTGTTGGCCGAGCAGCCCTTGGCGCAGGCCGCACCCGTGCAAGAAGAGGACACCGCGGTGATTTTGTACACCTCGGGCACCACCGGACGACCCAAGGGCGCCATGCTCAGCCATTTGGGCATCGTCCACTCTTGCCTGCATTTCGAACACGGCATGGGGCTGACCCGCAACGACTGCAGCATCGCCGCCGTACCACTCAGCCATGTGACCGGCTTGGTGGCGCTGATCACCACCATGCTGCACGCCGCTGGCAAATTGGTCATCTTGCCGGTGTTCAAAGCGCCGCTGTTTTTGCAGCTCGCCGAGCGTGAGCAGATGACCCACAGCCTGATGGTGCCGGCCATGTACAAGCTGTGCCTGATGCAAGACGGTTTTGCGCAAATGAAGCTGCAATCCTGGCGCATCGGTGCCTATGGCGGCGCACCCATGCCGGTGGCCAGCATCGAAGAGCTCGCGGCCAGCTTGCCTCAATTGGTGTTGATGAACTGCTACGGCGCCACCGAAACCACCTCGCCCGCCACCATGATGCCGCCGGGTGAAACCGCCAGCCACAACGACACCGTGGGTGTGCCCGTGGTGTGCGCTGAGATGGTCGTGATGGACGACGACGGTCGGGCGCTGCCCGCCGGCGAGATGGGCGAGATTGGGATCAAAGGGCCGATGGTGGTGGCGGGTTACTGGGCCAACCCCGAGGCCACGGCCAAAGAGTTTGTCAACGGTTTTTGGAAGTCAGGCGACATGGGCAGCATCGATGCCGAAGGCTATGTGCGCATCTTGGACCGCAAAAAAGACATGCTCAACCGGGGCGGCTACAAGATTTACTGCATCGAGGTGGAGAACACGCTCTACCAACACCCGGCTGTGGCCGAATGCGCCATCGTGGGCAAACCTTGCCCGGTGCTGGGAGAGCGGGTCCATGCCTTCATCAGCCTGCGCGAAGAAGCCACGGCCGAGGAATTGATCAGCTTTTGCGCCACGCGTTTGTCCCGCGAAAAAGTGCCCGAAACCTACACCCTGAGCCAGACGCCTTTGCCACGCAACGCGAATGGCAAATTGATGAAGCGCGAAATGCGCGAGGCTTTGCTCAAAAGCCTGTCCCTTTGAAACTGTTCTGACGCACACCTGTGTGCAACAGGGCCTGCGTGAGGGGTTCGCTTGTCGTGTTCAGGCGTTGGAGAGGGCCTGCGCCAGCGCCAAGTACTCGGCCACCGCCACCTCTTCGGCGCGGCGCTGCACATCAAACTGACCTTCGAAGCCACGGGCTTGCAACCATTGACCCAAGGTGTGGCGCAGCAGTTTGCGCCGCTGGCTGAACGCCACCTGCACCAATTCGCTGAGCAGCGTCACCTCCAGCACCACCGGTTCGGGCCAAGGCGTCATGCGCACCACCGCACTGTCCACCCGGGGCGGCGGGTCGAAGGCCTGTGGCCCCACCAACAGCACCATCTCCATGTCGTAACGCCATTGCAGCATCACGCTCAAGCGGCCGTAGTGGGCAGTAGAGGGTTGGGCCACCATGCGCTCGACCACTTCTTTTTGCAACATGAAGTGCTGGTCTTTCACCACCGCCACCTGTTCGAGCAGGTGAAACAAAATCGGCGTGGAGATGTTGTAGGGCAGGTTGCCGACCACCCGCAGCGCCTGGGTGTTCAAGCTGGCGGCCAAGGCGGTGAAGTCGACTTTCAAGACGTCTGATTCAATCACCTGCAACTGCGGGTGCGCGCGCAAGCGCTTGGCCAAGTCGCGGTCGAGTTCGATCACGTTCAGATGACCCAAACGCTCGACCAGCGGCTGGGTCATGGCCGCCAAACCGGGGCCGATTTCCACCATGACATCGGTGGTGGCGGGCGCGATGGCTTGCACGATTTGGTCGATCACACCGCTGTCGGTCAAAAAATGCTGACCAAAGCGTTTGCGAGCCTGGTGCTGCGCCATCAGATGCTGCTGGGTTTATTGCGGGGTTTCACGGTATTCGACAAAAGCGCGGCCTCGCACCTCGCGCTCCCAGGTTTTGTAAGCCTCGTCAAACTTGCGTTCGCGCAACACATTGCGCGCCATGTCTTGTTGCTCGCGCAGGCTCAGCGGAGCTTCGCGACGCTCCATCACCTGGATCAAATGCACGCCAAACCTGGACACCAAGGGGTCACCCACCTGGCCTGGGGCCAGCTTGGCCATGGCGGCTTCGAACTCAGGGACCATCATGCCGGGCGTGGCCCAGCCCAGGTCTCCGCCTTGTGGTGCACTGCCATCTTGCGAGTTGTCACGCGCCAGGTCTTCAAACTTGGCCAAGCCGGTTTCGATTTGTTTTTTGTAGCTGGTGAGTTGGGCGCGTGCCGCGTCTTGGCTCAACTTGCCGCCGGGGCGCAACAAAATATGCCGGGCCCGGGTTTGGGTGACGGTGGTGGGCATGGCATTGGCGTTGCGCCGTTCGAGCAACTTCAGCACATGGAACCCAGCCCCTGAGCGCAGTGGGCCGGTGATGCCGCCGGGCGCCAAGGGCTGCACCGCGTCAGCGAACAAGCTCGGGTAGCGGTCAGGGCTGCGCAAGCCCAGCTGGCCGCCGTTGCTGCGGTCTGGTGCTTGGGAGTATTGCGCGGCCAATTTGGCAAAGTCGGCGCCATCTCGGGCTTGTTTCATCAGCTCTTCGGCCTTGGAATAGGCCTTGGCCACCTCGTCATTGCTGGCTTTTTCGGGCAGCGCAATCAAGATATGGGCGATGTGGATGTCTGCATTGTTGGCCGTGGTGGCCTGGCTGCTTTCGCGCAAAAAAGCCTCGACCTCAAAGTCTTGCACCCTGATGCGCCCCGTCACTTCGCGTTCGCGCACCCGTTGCAACAGCATTTGTCGGCGAATCTGGTTGCGGTACTGCTCCCAGGAGATGCCTTGCAGTTGCAAGCGCTGCTTCATGTCGTCGATGCTGATTTGGTTGCGCTGTGCGGTACCCGCCACGGTCTGGTCCAACTCATCGACACTCACTTGCATGCCCATCTGACGCGCCAAGCCCAGTTGCGCGGTCTCGTCGATCATGGTTTCCAAGGCTTCCAGCAACAAGGCGTTGCGGTTGAGTTTCGCGGCCGATGGATCGGCCAAGGCCGCCAGTCGGTTGACCTCCAAGTTGGTGATCGGCTCGTTGTCCACCACCGCCACGATGAAGTCCAAGGGTTTGGACGCCACAGGCTGGCTGGCAACCGGCAAGTTGACCGGCGCTTCATTGCTGGGCGAAGGCATGCTCAAGCCATTGGCTGTCTTGGGCTTGACCGGCTTGAGGGCCTGGCCCCAGGACAAACCGACCAAGGTGAACAAAAGCCCTGCCACAACGGGCTTGAAAAATGCGTGCATGCGGTTGTCAGTCATATTGGCCAAATCGGCTGGGGGCGAGCTTGAAAGGTTCTCGCAAATTTTGGTAACGAGAGATATTGTCTCTGACCGAGCCAACATTGCCCACGCCCAGTTTGGAGAAGTCATTGAGCTCCAATTGGAACATCAAGCGGGTGGTGGCGGCGTTGAGCGACACCTGGCTGCGGGTCATGGCAAAACGCCCCACCCAACAACCGGCGTCGTATTCCAATCCCAGCAAGGTGTCGACCAAGCGTTTTTCTTGCAAGTTGTAATTCAAGCGCCCCAGGCTGTACCAACGTTGCTCGCCCAAGCCGCGGCCCTGCTGCTTGTCCACACCCATGTCGCCCCACAAATCATTGATCGGCCATTGCCACGACATGTCCGCAGTTTCAGATGACGCCCGCTGGTGGCGGTACGACGCACTCACCACCCGGTAGCTGCTGGGGTTGTAGCGCGCACCCAGTGACTCACGCTCGGAGCGACCGAATTCGGGGTTGTATTGCACGATGCTGTCGAGCGACAGGCGTGGTGTGATGTTGACATTGGCACCGGCCAAGATGTCGCTGTAGGTGGCTGTGAGCGGTGCATCGGTGGGTGTGAGCAACACCTGCTGATCGCTCAAGCGCAGGCGCTGGGCCAACCCAAAGCGGGCACCCTCAGCGCCGCTGTCCGGGTTGATCAAACGTGAGGTGACGCCCATGGTGAAGGTGTGCGTGTCCGACACGCGGTCATTGCCTGAAAACGCGTTCTCGGTGAACACGGTGGCGAAGTTGAAGTCATTGAACCCGGTGTCGTAATTGGGCAGGTCGTTTTGAATCCGGTAAGGCGTGTTCACATAAAACGCCCTCGGCTCCAGGGTCTGGGTCCATCCCAAACCCAACAAACTGGTTGAACGCTCGAACACCGCACCCGTGTCCAGGCTGAACGTAGGCACCACCACTTGGGCGCCATCGCTGGCCGTGCTGTTGCCATCGATGCCGCGGTAGGCGTTGTCATACTGGTACTGGCGCGCTTGCAGCTGCAGCTTGGGCGTCACATAGCCATAGGGCACCAGCATCGGTCGGCTGAGTTGGGTTTGCATCACCACCCTATTGGCATTGGGTTGGTTGCAATACGCATTGCCGCTGTTGGTGCCACAAAAGAAACTCCGGTCCACCGTGAAACGGGTGAGTTCACCCCCCATGCGCCAGTCCAAACCGCCCGGCAGATTGCTGCGGACATAGTTGGCATTGAGCTGTGGCAAACGGTCAAAGGGGGCGGCGATGGCTGTGCTGGCATCGGTGTCTTGCAGGGTTTGCCACTTTTGCACGCTGACCGAGCTGGTGAAGGTGCCGCTGGCCCAGCCCAGACTCGCGTTGTTGGGCAAGATGCGCTGCGCCAGTGGGTCGCCTGTGTTGCTTGAAAAGTCACGCCAATAGTTGGCATCGCTCACCCGGTTCAGGCTGAAGGCCAATGAGATCGGTTGACGCCCATCGCCCCAACCCGCGTGCTGGTGGCTGTAACCCCAGCGTGACTGGTTGCGCAGTTCATCGATCGGCATCAGCTCCAAGCGTGCCGTGCCGACAAAAGGCGGCTGCGGTACTTGCCGCTCCATGTAGCGAAACTCGTTGCTGAGCTTCAAGCCGCGACGCGTCATGGGTGTGGCCGTCACGGTCAAGTCCCGGTTGGGTGCCAAATTCACGTAATAGGGCAAGCTCATCTCAATACCGCCCAAACTGTCCAAGCCAAAGGTGGGTGGCAAAAAGCCCGATTTGCGCTCATTGCTCAACGGGAAACTGAACGAGGGAATGGGCAACACGGGCACCTGCTTGAAGGTCAACACCGCATTGGTGGCCACCCCTTCATCGCGGTCCATGTCAAAACTGATTTGCTCGGCCTGCATGAGCCAATCAGGCAGCCAAGAGGGTCCCGGTTTGCGCGTGCAGGTGGTGTAGGTGGCCTTGGTCGCACGGGCATGCTTGTCATCCAGGAAGTCCATGCGCTGGGCTTGACCATGCCCTTGGCTGCGCAAAAACTGGTAGCGCGGTTGCAAGATGAAGCCCTTCATGGCGTCCACCTGCAAGTCCAGCTCATCGCCTTGGTAGCGGTTGCCCGCGCGGTTGAGGTAGACCTGACCATGGGCTTTGACCTGGTCTTCCAATTGGCGGTATTCAATGCGGTCGGCCTTGATCAAGGTGTCGCCACGTCGCAATTGCACATGGCCTTGCAACACCGTGTTCACATCCGGTTGTCCCGAAATCTGGTCGCTGTACACATAAGTGGGCTGGCCTTCACGCTCGGCCACACTGGGGTTTTCTTGCAACCCGCTGCTGGACTGCAGTGTCAAGGCGGCACCAGGCGTTTGAACGGTGGGCGGGGTTTTGTTCAAGGGCTGGCCCCAACTCTCCAAGCCCTCGGTGGATTGCAGTTGAGGCGTTTGCGCTGATGTGGACGAGGGACTGAGCCACATACCGATCAGGAGCCACAATCCGGCAAGCATCGAAGGGTGAAATGGCAGTCGCATGAAAGGGCTGGGCGGCTCGCGAGAGCGCTGTTTGTAGAATTTGGATTATCCATGAGCACCTCTCCCCCCTTTGCGGCGCCTGCGCCGTCACCCCACGACGCGGTTGCGGCTTTGGGTTGGTCTGAACCCGCACGCGGTCTGGCCTTCACCGATTGGCTCTTGGCCATCGCCCCCAGCCACCAACTGCAAGCCCATTCGGTGCGTGTGGCCTCGGCCGATGCCAGCTTCAGGCGCTACTTCCGCATCGATGGCCAATGGCATGGCAAACCGCAAACCTTCATCTTGATGGACGCGCCGCCTGACAAGGAAAACAGCCAGCCCTTTGTCGCCATTGCCCAACTGATGACGCAAGCCGGTTTGTTGGCGCCACAGGTGTTGGCGTGGGATGAAGGCCTGGGTTTCATGCTGTTGGACGATTTGGGTCAGCAAACCATGATGCAAGTGCTGGACACCGCTGCCACCGATCGTCGCCAGGCCTTGTTCGAGCAAGCCGTGGACGCCTTGGTGATGTGGCAACAAGCCTCGCGCCCCGGCGTGCTGCCGCCCTATGACGAGGCTTTGCTGCGCCGAGAACTGCAGCTGTTTCCGGATTGGTACGTGGCCCAGCACAAACAAGTGGTGTTGGACAGCGCCCAACAGCAATCCTTGCAAACGGTTTTTGACCGGCTGGTGACCCACAACCTGGCCGCCCCGCAGGTGTTTGTGCACCGAGACTTCATGCCACGCAACCTGATGGTGCCCAACGACCCGGCCGAACAACGTCTGGGCGTGCTGGATTTTCAAGACGCGGTCTATGGCCCGATCACCTACGACATCGCCAGCCTGATGCGCGACGCCTTCGCCAGTTGGGAGGAAGATTTTTGCCTGGACATCACGGTGCGGTATTGGCAGCAGGCACGTGCCGCGGGCTTGCTCGATTTTGAAGATTGGGCGACAGACTTTGGTGCGTTTTACCGGGCGGTGGAATGGATGGGCTTGCAGCGCCACCTCAAAGTGGCGGGTATTTTTGCGCGCCTGACCCTGCGCGATGGCAAGCCCAAGTACCTGGCCGACACCCCGCGCTTCATCGGCTACATGCGGGCCACCGCGGGTCGTTACCGTGAGCTCAGCCCTTTGCTGCGCTTGCTAGACCAGATCGAAGGCACCTCCGCAGCCACCGGCTACGCCTTCGGTCGGGTTTGACCATGCACCGTTTTTTCGCCGACTGCCCGCTGCACGTGGGCCTTGCCCTGGCGCTGCCCGCTGACACGGCCCGTCATGTGCAAGTGATGCGCCTACAGCCGGGCGACGACCTCACATTGTTCAACGGGCTGGGCGGCAGTCACACCGCTCGCGTGTTGCACATGGGTCGGCAAACGGTGGAGGTTGAGGTGTTGCACCACGATCCGGCTGAGCGCGAATCCCCTGTGCACACCCACATTGTGATCGGTATGCCAGCCAACGAACGCATGGATTGGTTGGTGGAAAAGGCCACCGAGTTGGGCGTGGCCCGCATCACGCCGGTCATGACCCAACACACGGTGTTGCGCCTGAGCGGTGAGCGCGCTTTGAAACGCCAAGTCCATTGGCAAGGCATTGCGCAAGCGGCGTGCGCGCAATCGGGTCGCAACCGGGTGCCGTTGATCGACACGCCTGTGGCATTGAACGAGTGGCTCAAGACCTCCGCTGTCCATACATCAGCGCGCAAGGTGTTGTTGTCCTTGCAGCCTCATGCGCACACATGGCGCGCGGTGTGGGGTGGCGCAGCACCGACCAACTTGGTCTTGCTGAGTGGGCCCGAAGGCGGTTTGAGCGCCGAGGAAGAGGCCGCAGCGATGACCGCAGGTTTTGAAGCGGTGCAATTGGGTGGGCGGGTGCTGCGCGCAGAAACCGCTCCTTTGGCGGTGTTGGCTCAACTGCTGTAATCCTCCGGCGCGGATGGTCTAAGCCCCTGCGGCGGGACACTGGCTGTCCAGCCAAGCATTCATTCTGTTGAACACCAGGTGTTTTTCGGGGTCGTTGAAAATCTCGTGGTACATGACATTGAAGCACTGGGCTTGCAACAGGTGCGCAGGTGCTGCCTTGGCAAAGTCGACGCTGCCTTGCGGGTTGACCAAGTGATCTTGACCAGCGTAAATCAACAACGCAGGCGTGTCCCACAGCGGCGCTTGCTGCACCGCTTTGTCACCCTCGTCAATGATCCAGGCGGCCAACTGGGCCGAGATCCTGTCATGCACCAAGCGGTCTTCTCGGTAGGCACGGATCGCTTGGGCGTCACGCGCCAGCCAAGCCAGTTGCAGGCCATTGCTGACCCGCAGGTGTGGCAACAAACGCGGCATGGTGGCCAGCAACAACTTTTGCACCGGGTTGGTGAACGCACCAAAGGCAGGTGAACTGAGCACCGCACCATCGGCAACACAGGCTTTTTCTGCCAAGGCACGCGCCACCACCAAACCGCCCATGCTGTGACCCAACAAGATCAGAGGCTGGCTGCTTGCTTGATGGTGCTGGACATCGGCCACCACGGCGGCCAAATCATCCACCAGTTGATGGGGTGAAGCGACATCGCCACGCACCCCACTGGACAAGCCATGGCCCACATGGTCAAAGCCTTGCACGGCAAACCCGGCATGGGTCAATGCAAAAGCCACTTGGTTGTATCGGCCCATGTGCTCGCCCAAGCCATGCACCAACAACACCTGGCCACGCACGGCTTGCTCGGGCGCGGGCCAGTGGTAACGCGCCAGCAGGTGGTCGCCGCTCAGCCAGTCGCTGATGGTGGGGTGAAAAGCGTGTTGCGCGGCAATCGAGGACATGGCGGCTTCAAAGAGGAACAGAGCTCAATTGAAACACAGCCGTGGCCGCGCGGGCATTGGGCCAAAAACGCACCTCTGCCTGCTCTTGCAAACCAAACGCGTCTTGGATGTGCAATTGGTTTTTTTCAGCCAGGGCGCGAAAGTCGGCAAAGGTGCCCACACGGATATTGGGCGTGTCATACCACTGGTAAGGCAGTTTTTTGGTCACCGGCATGTGGCCTTGCAAGACACTCATGCGGTTGGGCCAGTGGGCGAAATTGGGGAAAGTCACCACGCCCATGCGCCCCACGCGCACGGTTTCGCGCAACATGGTCTCGGCATTTCGCAAATGCTGCAAGGTGTCGATTTGCAGCACCACATCAAAGCTCTGATCGCCAAACATCGCCAGGCCTTGGTCCAGGTTGAGTTGGATCACCTGCACACCACGCTGCACACAGGCCAGCACATTGGCATCATCAATTTCCACACCATAGCCGCTGCAACCATGGTGCTGCTGTAAATGCGCCAACAAAGCGCCATCACCACACCCCAAATCGAGCACTCGGCTGCCAAAGGGCACCATGCGGGTGATCGCATCACGCAACACGCGGTTCATGCGCGAACCTCCCCATGGATACGCTCAAAATACGCCCGCACCAAGGCCAAATAGCGCGGGTCTTCCAGCAAAAAAGCGTCATGGCCATGCGGTGCGTCGATATCGGCATAACTCACCTGCCGCTGGTTCGCGACCAAGGCCTGCACCATCTCCCGACTGCGCGCCGGCGCAAAGCGCCAATCGGTGGTGAAACTCACCAACAAGAACTGGGCAGTGGCCCTGGCCAAAGCAGCCGTGAGGTCATGACCAAACGCCTTGGCCGGGTCAAAGTAATCCAAGGCACGCGTGATCAACAAATAGGTGTTGGCGTCAAAGTACTCGCTGAACTTGTCGCCTTGGTGGCGCAAATAGCTCTCGATTTGGAATTCAATGTCTTGCGTGCTGTATTTGAGCGCGTCGCCGGATTGCAGCATGCGTCCAAATTTGCTGTTCATGACATCATCACTCAGGTAGGTGATGTGGCCCAGCATGCGTGCGATGCGCAAACCGCGCTTGGGCACAACGCCATGGTCGTAAAAATGTCCGCCATGAAAATCGGGGTCGGTCACGATGGCGCGGCGCGCCACCTCGTTGAACGCGATGTTTTCTGCGTTCAAATTGGGCGCGCTGGCAATCACCACCGCATGACGCAAACGCGAAGGGAACTGCAAACTCCAGCTGAGGGCTTGCATGCCCCCCAAGCTGCCGCCCATGACCGCAGCCAACTGCTCAATCCCGAGCGCATCGACCAAACGGGCTTGCGCAGCCACCCAATCCTCGACGGTCACCACCGGGAAATCCGCGCCATACAAACGACCGGTGTCTGGGTTGGTGTGCATCGGGCCGGTTGAGCCAAAACACGAGCCCAGGTTGTTCACGCCAATGACAAAAAAGCGGTTGGTGTCGACCGGCTTGCCGGGACCGATCATGTTGTCCCACCAGCCTTCGCTTTTGGCCTGGCCTTCATAGCGCCCGGCCACATGGTGCGATGCATTCAAGGCATGGCAGATCAAGACCGCATTGCTGCGCTCGGCATTGAGTTCGCCGTAGGTCTCATAGCTCAGGTGGTAGTCGCGCAACTGACCACCCCCCTGCAACGGCAGGGGTTGCGCGAACCTCATGGACTGTGGTGTGGCAATGAACGACATCAAAAAAAATCCGGCATCGCTAAAAACGAAACCGGATGGGCTGACGTCTTTAGCTGAACTTGTTAAAGCGCCCGCAAGCTGAAGCAAATCGGCGCTGTGAAGAAGTATAACAATGGAACATGTTCAAAAACTCTGCCCAACAACTGCTGATCTGGTTTGAAAACCTGCCAGACCTGATGCAGCGCCTGCCGCGGTACAGGCTGCGTGGGCTGTTGTTGTTCAGTTTGGTCGTGGCCACCCTGAATGCTTTGATTTTTTACTTTGAGCCACAAAGCAATGTCAACCCGGTCTACAACCTTTACGTGATTGCGGGCTTTGTGCTGTTGTTGGGCTTGACCTTGTTTTTCAACGCCCTCACCTTGACTTCGCATTTGTTCGTGGTGTTTTGTTTCTTGTTTCTCAACTGGATTTCTTGGCTCAGCGGCGGCATCAACTCGCCCAACATGTCGTGGATGCCCTTGATCGCCATCATTGCATTGATGATGTTTGGCACGCGCTGGGCGGTTTTTTGGTTGCTCATGGTGTTGGCAGCTCAATTTGGGCAATACCTGGCCGTTGAGCAAGGCTGGATTGAGGGGCTTGTCTCACCATCCAATTTTTCTGCACAACAAGCTTTGTTGACACGCCTGAATGTGCTGCTGCTCATCATGGTGGCGGCTTTTCTCTACGACTGGATGTTCAATGCCAAGCGCCGCGAAATGTCACTGCGCAATGCACAACTTGAAGCCACCCAGGTGGCCTTGCTGGAAGCGCAAACCCACAAAGATGAATTCATCGCCTCTGTGGGTCATGAGTTGCGCACACCCATGAACGCCATTTTGGGCCTCAATGGTGTCTTGCTCAACGAGTTGCGCGACCAAGAGCAGCAACACGCCATCGCGAAGCACATTCGCGATTCCACCGAGCAGTTACTGCGGGTGGTCAACGACATCTTGGACATCTCTCAATTGGAGGCTGCTGGTGTGAGTTTTCACCCCACGCCTTGCCAACTACCCCTTCTTGTGAAACGCAGCACAGACTCTTTTCAATCTGCGATGACAAGCAAGAACCTGCAGTTTGAGCTGGTGTTACCAGACCATCTGCCCCACTGGGTGATGTTGGATCAACATCGTTTTTCTCAGGTGCTCAACCATTTGTTGGACAACGCGGTCAAGTTCACCAACAAGGGTGGCATTACTTTGCGAGTGACATGCACCGCCTCATTCCTGCGTTTTGAGATTCAAGACTCGGGTATTGGCATCCCTGCCCAGAGATTGCACAATGTGTTCAGCCGTTTTGAACATGCGGACTTGGACACACACCGCATTTATGGCGGAACGGGTTTGGGTCTGGCCATTTGTGAGCGCTTGGTGACGCGCCAAGGTGGCCGTATCGGATTGGAGTCCGAACTTCATGTGGGAACCCAAGTTTGGTTTCAGCTGCCCTTGGTTGCTGCGGATGCACCCCTCATTGCCCCCAGTGAACTCCACATCAACCATGCGTTCAACTTCAAGGTGCTCTTGGTGGATGACAACCCCATGAACTTGCTAGTGGCTGAGTTGATGCTCAAATCCACTTGGAACAAGGTGCATATTTTCAAAGTCAACAGTGGCCAGGCCGCCTTAGATCTCCTCGCACAAGAATCGGTCGACATCGTGCTGATGGACATGGTCATGCCTGACATGGATGGTTTGGTGACCACCCGTCACTTACGCGAAATCGCTGGTCTGAGAGCGCTGCCTGTGGTGGGCCTCACCGCCACCAGTCAATCGCAAGACATTGCGCAATGCTTGGCCGCGGGCATGGACGAGGTTTTGATGAAACCCATTGACGCCAAGTTGCTTTGCAGTTGCATTGAACGTCTTCTTCAAAAGGCCCGTCATGCTTGACAACTTGCGGGCACGCATCCACAACTCTTCATTCTTTGACTTATTGTCCTCCGCGAAAAATCGGGCTTTTTATGTGTATTTCATGCTCTGCATGGCCACAGTGTCTGATTTCATCGCGGCAACCACCTCTCCTATTCAGGCTGTGCAATTGGCCACAGCTGTTTTTTGTTTTTTATGGTTTTCTCTCTTGCTGTTCAATTTGCATTCGCTTCGGGTCACGACAAGCTTGCAAATGGGGTCTTTGATTGCTTGTCTGGAAGAAACAGTGGTTTGTTTTTATTCGGGCGGTGTTTATGCCAGCGCCATGAGTTGGTTTGCCCTGATCGTCATCGCCAACTATTTCATTGCGGGTCGTCGGGCAGGTTTTTTCTGGTTGGTCGTCGTTGTCTTGATGTATGTTTTGCAACTGTCTTTGCATGACTTTTTCGACAGTGGTGTGCCCCTTGGCGTTCAGCGCGACCAAGCTTTAAGCTCACTTTTGGACTATTCCTTCATGGCCATTGCCTTGATGTTGGTCTTGCTTTTTTTTGACCGTGTGCACCGCACTGCTGTTCTTGATTTGCGAGCTCGCCAATTGGAATTGGAAGCCACCCAAGGCGAGCTGGAGTACACCTTGCTCATGCGGGAACACTTCATTGCCTCTGTCAGCCATGAATTGCGCACCCCGATGAACGCCATCATGGGCTTTAACAATCTGTTGCTGTCTATGGTTCGAGATAAACCCCAGGCCTTGATGGTGTTGGATCACACGCGTCAATCAGCCGATCATCTTTTGACGGTCATCAATGATGTGCTGGATTACACCCAATTCAAGTCAGGTCAGCTTCGCGCTCGCATTGCACCTGCCGACTTGTACCAAACCATTGGCTCTGCTTTTGGCCTTTTCATGCCGCGCGTTGAAAATTCTGTTTGTTACAGCTGTGACTTACCGCCCAACTTACCCGCTTGGGCTGAAACCGACAGCCACCGGCTTACCCAGGTCTTGGTCAATTTACTGGGTAACGCCATCAAATTTACCGCTGCGGGCGATGTCAAGCTCACTGTGAGTGCCTTGCCCAATGATTGGTTCGAGTTCAGAGTGAGCGATACCGGCATTGGCATTGCCGAGGAAGAACAACAGCGTTTGTTTTCCAGTTTCTCGCAAGCCAATCCCAGTATTCAAGCCCGCTTTGGTGGCAGCGGATTGGGCTTGATGATTTCTCAGCGCTTGGTCCATTTGCTGGGCGGAGAGCTGAGCTTCAAGAGCGAGTCAGGTCGGGGCTCTGAGTTTTGGTTCACTCTGCACCTGCCTGCGGTTGAGCCCCCCGCTGTGTCTGATGTGACAGTTCCTTTGACACCATTGGCGGGTTTTTCAAAGCTGCGCTTTTTGATTGTGGACGACCATGCGGTGAACAGATTGGTCTTACGCCAAATCTTGCTAAGCCATTGGCCAGATGCTGATATTGTCGAGGGGGAAGACGGTTTTGCAGCGCTTCGCTTCATTGAAACCAGCACGTTCGACTTGGTTTTTCTAGACATGGTCATGCCCAACTTGGATGGCATTCAAACGGCGCAGCGCTTGGCAGACTCTGATTTCCCATCCAAGCCGCCCCTGATTGGCCTGACGGCGAACGTGAACCCCCAAGATTTGGATGCTTTTTTCAAAGCCGGTTTATCCGGTTTGCTTTTGAAGCCCTTTAATCGCGAACAATTGACAACCTTGATTCACCAATTGCTTTCCAGCCAAGCAAGCAAGGTCTGAAACACAGGGCCTATGGTGTGAATTTTGCTTTGTTTTGGTGCAAATCTGTTTTGCAACTTCTTTTTGCACTAATTTAGCCCACAATTCCCCAGGAGATCTCATGGATGCACTCAAACAGGGCGCGGATGCCTTGTTCATCTTGTTAGGCGCCATCATGGTGTTGGCCATGCACGCCGGTTTTGCTTTTTTGGAACTGGGCACGGTTCGCAAGAAAAACCAGGTCAATGCCCTGGTGAAAATCCTGGTCGATTTCAGCATTTCTACCGTGGTTTATTTTGTGGTGGGCTACAGCGTGGCTTACGGAACCACGTTTTTTGTCGATGCCGCGACCTTGTCTGAGCGCAATGGCTACGACTTGGTGAAGTTCTTTTTCTTGTTGACGTTCGCCGCCGCCATCCCTGCTATTGTGTCAGGCGGTATCGCTGAACGTGCGCGCTTTTATCCTCAACTGCTGGCAACTGCTGTCATTGTGGGCTTTATTTATCCCTTTTACGAGGGCATTGCATGGAATCAGCATTTTGGTTTTCAAGCCTGGCTGAAGGCCACGACCGGCGCTGAGTTCCATGATTTCGCGGGCTCGGTGGTGGTGCATGCCGTGGGCGGTTGGATTGCGCTGCCCGCTGTGATTTTGTTGGGCGCTCGTGCCAACCGCTACAAGAAAGACGGCGCGATCTCGGCCCATCCTCCCTCCAGCATTCCCTTTTTGGCTTTGGGCGCTTGGGTCTTGTGTGTGGGCTGGTTCGGTTTCAATGTGATGAGCGCCCAAACCATCGACAAAATCTCAGGTTTGGTGGCTGTCAACAGCCTCATGGCCATGGTCGGTGGCACCTTGACCGCTTTGTGGTTGGGCAAAAACGACCCGGGCTTCGTGCACAACGGTCCCTTGGCTGGCTTGGTGGCGGTGTGCGCAGGTTCCGACCTGATGCACCCATTCGGCGCGCTGGTGGTCGGGGGCATTGCGGGCGCTTTGTTTGTCGTGATGTTCACGCTGACCCAAAACAAATGGAAGATTGACGATGTGCTGGGCGTGTGGCCCTTGCACGGCCTGTGTGGCACCTGGGGTGGTATCGCCGCCGGCATCTTTGGCAGCACCAGTTTGGGCGGCTTGGGCGGCGTGAGCCTGCAAGCGCAGGTGCTGGGTACCCTGCTGGGCGTTGTCTGGGCGGTGGTCACCTCGGCGCTGCTGTATGGGGTTTTGAAGGCGGTGATGGGTTTGCGCTTGAGCCAAGAAGAAGAGTTTGAGGGCGCGGATTTGAGCATCCACCAAATCAATTCCAGCCCGGAACGCGAAACCAGCTGGTGATTTCTGTGGTTTTTTTGTTCTTTCAGTCCATGTGTTTGGGATAAACACTTGGTTTTGAAGCAGTTTTCTGTTTCATAATGGTTCAGACTGTGCGAATCAAAGGGTTGAGCGCGCAGTGTGTGTGGTGATCGGCTAGTTTCGCTTCTTGGCTTTCGTGGACAGGTGCAATCGGGACTCCATCGCTTTTTTCTTTTTTTTATGGAGTCCCTGAATGGGCAACAAACTGTACGTCGGCAACCTGCCGTATTCCGTGCGCGATGGCGACTTGGAACAATCTTTTGGTCAATTTGGCACCGTTACCAGCGCCAAGGTCATGATGGAGCGCGACACCGGCCGCTCCAAAGGCTTTGGTTTTGTGGAAATGGGCAGTGACGCTGAGGCGCAAGCAGCCATCTCTGGCATGAATGGTCAACCATTGGGTGGTCGCAGCCTGGTCGTGAATGAAGCACGTCCCATGGAGCCCCGTCCTCCCCGCAGCGGCGGTGGTGGTTAT
>JACCDW010923199.1_pt1 | contig 120754 bp, 136 predicted proteins | sample 7449781 | NCBI WGS metagenome assembly JACCDW01 (sample SAMN15323449, study PRJNA562643) | freshwater metagenome | isolation source: river surface water | place: USA:Blue River Watershed | collected 2017-08-18 | reverse complement strand
GAGTTGCCATTTTTTATTTATTTATTTAAAAAGGGTTATCTTTTCCAAAAGCCACCATTATTCCTAGGGATTCTGCGCTGAGAAGTTTTATCTTCTTCAACAACAGGAGCACTAGTTGTCATTTTAGCTTGTTCTGTTTTTAACTGTCTTACTGTTTTCTCAACAGCAGCAGTTTTACCTTGTTCTCTAATCTTACCTTTATATCCATCAGGATCAGATAATAACCAAAGAGCTTCGGCAATTAAGTCATGTCTTGGTTCAACGTACTGGTATTTCTCTAGTAGGTGTCCTAACAAGTTTGTTTGTTTACCTGACATAGATGGATACTGTGGTTGAACTAATCCATTATAAAGAAGAGCTTGAGTACGCTTATCCAACTTAACACCATTTAATTCACCAGGTGTAAGAGTTTGATATACGTTATTCATGTAAGCTTCTGCCGCAGCTTGTTGTTTTTTGCGGATTTGTTCTTGTTGCACAACTCTCTGTGCTACAAGGCTTTCCTGCATCTTATCCAACTTTGGCTTGAACTTACGTGCTTTAGACTCTAAAGATCCCATGTCTTTCCAAGAATCAATTTCTTCTTCTATCTCTTCAGCATTACCAAAGTTGGTAGCTCTAAGATATTCTCTTACAATTTGTTCTTGGTCAGAATTATCAGTTACATCTAACTGACGCATCTCTTCTACTTGGGACAAAGCTTTAAATAAGCCTTTAAGATCTTGACCCCCATCTGCTACATATCTTGCAGCATACTGAAGTTCTTCTGGTAGAGCTTCAAAAAACTCACGTGGAGTATCTTGACGAATTTTTTCTTCACGCTCTGAGAAGTTTGCTTCAAGAAGTTCTTCAAAATCTTTAATACTATACTCTTCTAATGGTTTATCATCATCAAAAGGTATAATCTGTCCTTTTTCAATAAGCTTACTAACTAAGTCTAACATACCAGACTTGTCTGTCTTTGGACGTCCACCCTTAGGTTTATCATCTTCAACATCATCTCCTGGTAAAGCTTCTTCAATAAGATCATCAATAGAGACCTTTTCTTCTTTTTTGTTTTGAGGATCACCTTCATCATTGTCCTCATTGTCAAGGAAGGAGAGGTCAGTGGTTGTCTTAGAAAAGATATTAGGCTTTTCTTCAGGCTTCTTACCGTCCTCTGGAAGCATCACGTTTTCTGCTCCCGGTGTACCTAGAAGTTCATCTAGGTTAATCTCTACTTGCTCTATAGAAGTAGATTCTGTGTTGGTTTTATTTGTATCCTCCATATTGTTGGTTTTGAGTTTACATTATTAATATACGACAAAATTAGAACTTTAAACTTTACAGCTTAACATCTCTTTTTTTTATTATGTCACTATATAACTAAAGTACTATTTTTTGTTTGTTTTCTTAGGTTCTTTTGTACCAGAATCGTACTTATTTTTATTAGTACGAGCTATTTCTAACTGCTTTTCAGCTATCTCCATTTGAGCATTTAACTTCTGTTGTTCTATAGCCATTTTGTCTCTATGCTCTGCTGCTTTAGCTGATTGTTTGTTTTCTTCTAAACTAGCAGTTTGTTGAAACTCATCTGACTTCTGGATCATACCTAATGCATCCAAGTAATCACTTTGCTGGTTAGCATTGATGTCTTGCATAGCACCATATCCAGCAGCTTTAATTTGAGCTTCAGCAAGTCTAGCTTGTCTATCTTTAGCATTTTCACCAGCTTCAAACTCCAACTTCTGACGTTGTTCTTCAGCCTTAGCTTGAAGAGCTTGTTCTTGCATTTGTTGTGCTTGTTGCATTTCAGCTTGTTTCTGTTGAGTTTGTTTATCTTCAGCTTTCTTAAGAATCTGTGATACCTCAACTATAGAATCTGCCTTTAGGACATTACCCAAATCATAGATAGATGCACCTGTAGTGTTATTCTGAATAGCCATTTGCTTAAGCTGTTCAAGAATAGCACGCTGATTAGCTTTAGTAGCTACAAAAATATTTAAGTCTCTAAGCATTAGATCTATTCCATTAACTTGGAAGTTAGTTCTTTCATCCTCAGTAGTGATATACTGTAGACGTGTAGATGGCTTAGTAGAGTGGTAGTATTGTGCTAAGTCTGTACGCATCTGATGTACTCTAGGCATCAAATAGTCACAGTGTTGTATGAAGTAAGTCTCAGTCTGTGCATAAGAAGCATTAATAGACTGCTCTATACCTGTAGCTGTTTGCTGACCAATCTGTTGACCTAGACGCTGAGGAGTAACTCCAATAACTTCAAAAGCTTGTGACTTAAAGTAACTAGCTAATTGAATACGTGACATTAGACGGTTAGTCTGTTCTAAGTCTAATTTTTGGTAGTGCTGGAAAGCTAATGCATTTTCCGTATTGGTAATAGAAGTATCCAGAGGTAACATCTGGAAGTTCTTCATAGCAACATAAGCTTTTGCTAAGTTGTTCTTTCCCCAGTCTTCTCCAAGTGAGTGCTTAGGTAATGCATTCTGATCTAACAAAATAACAGTTCCTAATTCATCTACAAGGATATCTGCAATCTGGTTATTTACAATGTTATAACCAATTTGGAAAGGCTTCATCAAGTCTACCAAAGAAACTGATCTTGTATTTCTATCAGAGAATACAGAACCCTCTACTGGTAGCTTACATCCATAGATAGAGTTATCACCTTTAAACTGAAACTTCAAAGGCTTAATTCTGTTTTGATTAATACCTAAGTACATAGGATTAACCTGACCAGCATTATTAGTTCCCCAGAATGTAGGTCTGTTAGGTCCTACTTTAACTCCTCCCCATACTTCATTAATCCAGATCCAGTCAACATGCTCACCAAAAATTAAGTTATCTTTAGTTTTGTTCTTAAATAAATCTAAGTTATAAATAGGTTTGTCTGTTACTTTATAGCTTTCATCTACTATATCAGTCTCAACATTACCTACGTCATTAACTCTAGTCAAGTGACCTACTTTACGCTGTGACTTCCAGTATGCTGTAGTAACACGCAATAAGTTAGAGTTAGACATATCAAAGTAATCTTCATTCTCAGACATGATCCAGTTAACCACATCTCCTCCCCATGAGGTATTATCCCACATAGAAGTATACTGCCTATAGCCTAATGATGGACCTTGAGTATTCCACTCATAAGACTTAGTAGCATCATAGTAACTGCCGTCATTTTGATAACCTTGGATAGGATAACCGGCTGCGCGTACAGGATAGATAGCTTCTAAAGCTTCCATCTGCTCATCAGTCATTAACCAACCATATCTGTCTATGACATCCGCTACAGTCATCATATCAAACTTACCTACCCACTGACCTTGAGAAATATAGCGTACATCTGGAGACTTATGATAAAAAGTAAGAACTGGGTTCCACAACTCTACATCATAATCATCATCCATCATACGGAAGTGCCAGAACTCACGGTCTGTAATAAGCATATCACGGAAAGCTCTTTCTTCAAGCTCATCCATTCTAAACTTCTCTACGTCTACTCTATGTTGATGCTCAGCCCACTGCTCTACCATACTTCTATAATCCTTATTAAAGAAGTCTTGAATCTGAGGTAAAGTTTTAATCTTATCTGGAGCCATAGCCTCTTGGTATTCCTTAGAGTCTATCTCCATACCCATCTCTTCTAACTTAACAGCTAGTTTAGCGGAAGCATCCGAAAGCAAAGCATCTTCTACCTGAGCTCTTTTTTGCTCAAGCATTTCATTATAGGAATACTCGTCTACTGCAGAATAAGTTACACGTGTGCTTCTTTTGGCAAATTCAGCAACAAGTGTATTAACAACATTAGGTACAATAGGATAGAACTTAAGTTCTAAAGCTGATGCATCTTCTTTTGTAAGAACATCAATCAAGTCTCCGTACTCATTATCATCTTCTACAATGTAGTCTGTTCTATCAATGATACCTTTGGCTAACTTATAATTCTTCATAAGTCTGCGGGCATTGCGTCTTATTTGCTTAAGACCTTCCCACTCTAGCCAGTCTAAGTTCCACGCTGCCCATTCATCATCTTTTTTAGACTTAGGTAAAAACTGAATAGGTTGGTTAAGTGTACCCATCCTGTTTTTTTCTACCTTAGCTCCATTCTTGAGCTGCATGGCGTTATATATCTGCATATTATCTAAAGTTTCTAAATGGTTGTTTAGGTATTTTCATTCCACTAAAATTTGAGCCACTACCTCCTATATGACGGAAAGGGCTCATATTTAATTTACTGAATTTATTGGTGTTATCCAAGTTTTTAGGTCCTCCTGTTTCTTCATACCTCTTTTTATAGCCTCTATTTGCCTGTTGTACTTTTGCAAAAGCAACAAGTGCTGCAAATGAAACAAGTCTATCCACGTTCAAGCCTTCCTGATATGCTGCCATTTCAGTAAGCAACATTGGGTCAGGTATACGCTCTACGCCATATATAGTTTTTACTATGTCACCATCAGGTTTAACTTCCTGATCTAATTCTTCTTTTAAGAAATCAATTGCATAACTTAGCATGTGACTCTTAAATAATGTACCAGTATTCTTCCAGCCGTATTCTTGAAACACATTAGCATTAGCACCAATATCTTTTAAGAATAATATTTGTGATCTAGGTACCAAATATTTCTGCTTCTTTCTGTACATCATATAATTGATGAACTGAGAAATGTTATTTTCTACAATAGTCCATGCATTATACCACTCTATTATTAACTCAAGTCTTTCATGAGTTTTATTAATGTCGTCAAATCTACCACACCAAGCAGCAACTATCTTATCTTTTTCTATAAATGTTTCTACTTTCTCACCATTATTACGGGTTACTTCTACAGCTGTCTTATACACATAGATAGAACACAAGGATTCTGATGTAGTAGTTTTACCTTCACCCACGGGGTCAACAGATGCATAGTACATTCCAAACTCCGGATTCTTAACAGGTCTTTCGTAACATACAAATACACCCGTCTTATCTTCCATCTTCTTGTCTACAGGAAATGTGTTAATAGGTAACTTAGTAGTATTCTTTACTGTAATGTCTCCCTTCTCATCTCTTGATATATCTAAGAACTCTGTAGGATATGTTTTATCTTCTATTCTACGCAACTGAGCACCTACTAGATTTAGTGGGAAGATTGATACTTTCCTATAAGCAAAAGCTTCTTCAATGTTTCGCGGATGCTGAGAAATACGTAGCTGATATTGTTCTGGACTAAGGTCTTTCTTCCACTTCTCAAACTGCTCATCTAATGCCTTAAGAGCTTCTTCTACTTTAGAGTTACCAAAGTCATCTATAAAGGGAGGCATTGACCACTGTTCAGGAATAAATAAACCTGATTTACCTACAGTACCTTTTGAATCTATTAAGTTAGTTTCTACGGCATAGATATCATTAGGCTCTGGACGTAGTGTCATCTCCTTAAGAGGTTCACACTGATCCAAGTCACCCACAGATCCTGCTGCAATGAACATACCTGTAGTAACAAAACCTGATCTCATAGCAGGACGGATATACTCAAAAGTAGTATCCATCTTAGGAGCAATACCAGCCTCCTCATGAAAGAAGTACTTACAAGGTCCCCCTACTCCATTTGTAGGATCTTTTTCAAAAGACATACCTTGTAATACACCTTTAAGACCAACTTCTGTTTTACGCTTTTGTGTACCTTCTACTATTTCAATCTTCTGTTGCCACAGTAATACTTTACCGGGATTCATAGGACGGTACCAAGCAGTATGTTTATTCAAGAATGCTTCATACTCATTTAAGAACTTCCAAGAACCCTTGTCATTGATATAGTCCTTAAGACTAGCACCTATCTTTAAAGTGATACCCTCTTCAAACCAGATCTGATTAATCATCTTACCCATGTGGTAATAGGATGATGCTATCTGACGTTTCTTAAGAATAGAGCTATGCTTATAGTGTAACTCTGCTAATAGTTCATATAATGCCATATGATACTGAGCATCACGTACATCAGCAAAACCAAATCTCTGAATCTCTTTGTTGAAGATAGGTAAGAAGTTTAACCACATGTAATAATCCCTAGGTAAATACCAGGTGTTATCATCCTTCTTAAATATTACTCCATATCTACATTTATTCTTTTCAGCATCCCAATATAGTCTATAGTCTTTACTTCCTTGAGGTGATGTACAATATATACCATTCTTGTTGAACAGTCTAGCTTGTTCATTAAACAAAAAGCTTGTTTCATCAAAGTTATATTGACCGGGCTCCTTAAATACTGATACTGCAAAGGCTGTATAGTCTTCTCTTGTATCAAAAGATGTGGTAGTCCAGGTACCATTATCCCAAGTAGGTATGTCTATAAAACTAGTATTCATTCAATAATCTTAGGATCTCATTTAATGATTCATGTCTATGGTTATCAAGTAACACAATTTTATTTACCCATTCTGATTTATCCAACTTGGCTATATCATGAATAGCTGAATCATTTTTAAATTTTAAATCTATCTGGTGAGCATCACCTGTAAAGATCATAGTAGCATTCTTACCTAGACGTCCCACACACATTTGTAATTGTGCTTTAGTCAAGTTCTGAAACTCATCTATAATACATACACAGTCTTCAAAAGTTCTACCTCTAAAGTGTGTAAGGGATACTAACTCTAGTGATTCATTTTCTTCTAGCTTGTTAAGAATCTCTGGCTTGTTATAGACCTTACGGATATTAGACTTAATAGGAACTAACCAAGGCTCCATCTTTTCTTTTTCAGATCCTGGTAAGAAACCATTATCTTCTGTAGAAACAGTAGGTCTAGTAATTACAATCTTGTTAACCTTACGCTTAAATAGCATATCTAATGCTATCTGTACAGCAAGTAAAGTTTTACCTGATCCTGCCTGACCTATCAAAAAATTAAAAGGTCTCTTTAGTATCAGTTCCTTAGCACGTTTCTGCTCTTCTGAAAGAGTCAACGAAAAATTAATTTCTCCTTTGGGAGGAGTTTTCTCAATGTTTTGCTTTGCCATCTTCTATCCTTTTAATCAAAGATAAGACATCTTTGTGAGTTGTAGGTAAAGAAGCATCATTCATAAATTCAGCAACCTTATCTCTAGGTATAGCAAGCCATTCTTTTCTAAACTCATTATAGTATAGAAAGAAGTCTGATAAATTACATTTGGTCATATGCGAGTCCTTGTCCGCCTCTTGCTCGGCCTGTTTGTTCATCTTGTAAGTCTTTGTATGCTCCTTTATAGCTTTCTCTGATCTGTTGGAATTTTGACGCAGCAGAGACCAACGCTGTAATATTTCCATCTCTTCCATGTGTAATAGGGGTTTTATCCATATAATCAGCAAGTTTATCTAGCATTTTTTTAATACCATTATAAGCTCGTGATGTAGGTGTTTCATATAACTTTTTACAAAAATGTAAAGCAGCAGGAATACCAGCATCTTCTGGTGAAAACTCCGCTTTAATTTCAGCTAATATAATTTCTTCCTTGTCTTCTTCCATCATATAAAAAAATGGATTAAGATCTGGATTAGGACAAGTCATGTAAAATAAGTACTGGTATACTTTAAGATAATCTTCTGGATACTTCTCCATAAGATCTTTTAAAGTACCTAGTGTATAACAATGTTCAGTAGGAATTACTGTACCATTTTGTATATCAAATAATTTAATTGTCATTAGGTGTCTCTTTTATTTCATAATAGTAATTACTAGAATCTTCTGAGACCCACCTATCTGACTGAGCTTCAACACATTCTATATGAGTATCTACTTTAAAGGTAGATGGATCTACAGGAAAAGGTTTAGTTATCCAGTTAGAATCTTTCCAGAAAATTCTGTTATTAGGCTGACAAAGTAAATAACCATCATCAGCAATGAGTATATGACCACACTTATAGTCTGATGGTTCATCTGAATAAGGATTTCTATACCAGTCAACAGTCATCAAATAGGTAGCCCATATCTTAGAACCATCCTTTAAAACTACTTGACATCTCTTTTCGTATAGGTAGTCATAAGTAATTACTGTAACATTCTCAGAAAAACAATCCCATAACTGTTTAAAATGAAAAGGTATATCATTCTTAGGTATCTCCATAAATATTTCAGAGATGGGAACTCTTGATCTAAGCATACCGTAATCTGTCATAACATGGAAAGTAAGTATCTTACCTGCTACAGATTGTATGGCAAAAGCATAAGCTTTATGATAGGTATCATTATCAGCATCATTTTTTGTAAAATGAGATGCTCTTACATAACATTTAAATAGTTCTATATTTTCATTGTACGTCGCCATTGTCTCTTAAATAATTAATTATATTAATAACTTCTGTTTTCAAATAAGGTAGTTCATAGGTTACTACTTTTTCTACTACAGGTTCTCCAAATGTATCGTAGAAGACTACTCTATTGTCATAAGCATCTTTACCAGCTTCTTTAAACTGTATATGTTCAATCACAAGCTTACCTGCCTTTAGCCTAGGATTGTGCTTGAGTATAATATACATGTATAAGCTTAACTGAATATTGTAGTGATTAAGATTGCAATCATCAAGATGACTGACAGGATCCAGCATTTTATCAGAGATACCCTCCCAATTAACATAAGATTCTGCTTTAATCTCTTTGTTAGTTTTATAGTCATAAACATTTACTATACCATTAATTACTTCAACGCGGTCAGCCTGGCCACATATACCAGCAGACTTAAGATAAACCAAATGCTCAGGGTAAATACCATCTGTAAGCTTTTGTTCAGGAGCTTTTTTAAATCCATCCTCTTCTATAGGTTTGATTATAGGCACAATGATATCTTCACGACTTATAGTATCACAGGAAAGTAAATCCTTTTCTCTTTGATTATGATACCATGTTCCCAGATTCATAGCTTTCTGAGACTCATTTTTCCAGGCTTCTTTGATAGCTTCTGGAGACATACCATACCATTTACTCTTCTTATTCTTAGAAGACTTAACGGCTACTTTATCTGAGTCAAAATGTTTCTTGAACTTAGATATAACACTAGTCACACTAGTCCATATGATTTCTTCATTAGGATCTACACTAACATAACTATGTGTTTCTGGTTTAAATATCAGTGCCATCTATATATGCATTTAATTTATCTTCGTCTTCTTCAGACATTATAGCTTCCCAATGACCTTCTGGACAAGATGATGACATGCTATATAGTTTATAATCAAGAGAACATCCGCAACTGCCACAACATGGTTGTGTACCAGGCACTAAACAATTAGTTCCTACTGTATCATATAGTGGACAGCGTGCACAGATTTTCATTCTATAATCTGCAATCTTCTTGTGCTTCTTCTTAGTAAAGTAATAACCTATTACTCCTTCAAGAATCAACCACTTATTTTTCCAGATTGTTTTGATCTTTGTCAGCATAGTTAGCTTGTCTTAGTTTTATTCTTCTATCTTTTTCTTTTACAATCTGATCTTTTACCTTCTGTAATTTCTCTAAGTCACTTTGCATTGATGCAAACTTTGCAAAAGAAGAATAGTTCTTCTTATTTAAAGTAGCAAGCATCTGATGCCTCTTAGCTAAAGCTTGGTTCAGCTTCTTCTCATTGATTACAAAAGATCCAAGACCTTTAAGATTGAGGTTATAATATTCTTTATTGGTAACAGCTTTTCTGACACGTGTCCAATAAAAGTTTATAATGTCCTCTATTAGTTCAGGGTTTTCTTGTTCTTTTGAAAACTCCTGTAGGATTTTATTTAGATGCTTCGGAATCAAGACTTACAAATTTATAATCCAATAAGATATTACCTGAAGTTTGAATTTTAAGTTCAGGATTAATCTTTACTAGTTTATTGTATCCACCATTCTTATAAACCAGATTTTTCTTTTCTGCTTTAGTAATAGCACTTCTAACAGATTGGCTGCTACCAAAGATTTTATTCTTAGTAGCAGCATCACAAAATTCTGTTAGAGGTTGTTCACCACCAATTGCTAGAAATGTCAAGCAGTTTAAGTCTAAATCTGATACATTTAAGTCTTTAAGAATACAATGAGTAGCCAGTTGGAATTTAACTATATTCCAAAGATCCATCCTTACAGTCTTACGCACCTGATTTACTACTGCCATTATGCTTCTGTATTAGGGGATTCTTCAGTAGACTCTTCTGGAGAAGGTGCTACCATTTGAGCCATCTTAACCATACTATAAGTACGTCGTGCTCTTTGTTCTTCAATATCAGCCATAAGTGTTTCATACTTAAGCTGAGCTTCTAGGAAAGCACACTCTTCTTCAAAATGCGCTTTAAGTTCGGCTTTTCTAGCCTTTAACTCCTCAGGAGTAATGTGTTGGTTTTCCATAGTTAAACTTTTACTATAAACAAAGATATAGTAAAAAGTTTAAACTTAGCAAATTTATATAATAGAAGTTTAATCTTCCTTCTTAGCTTTAATGTAACCTGTTAACTCAGCAAGACTTGTACTAATGCTATTCATATGCTGACTTAAAGTATCAATCTTAACTGATAACTTTTCATGATCAGCCTTCTGCTCGTCTTTAATTTCTGACATACGCTTATAAATTATAGTTTCTTTATGCATTAATTGATTTTCAATTTCTGCTGTTTTACTGGAGGCTTTTTCAATATCTTTCTTTAATGCAAAATATGCCGCCAATACAGACACAGCTAACATAATGATACCTATAACATCTTTAGCTGTAAACATTAAACTCTCTGCTTCCATTAGACCGCTGTATAGAATCTTAGTTCAAAATTAACTGGAATAGCTCCGTCTAGACCAAAGCCTCTTGGATCAGGTTGATCATTAGAAATATTCCAAGATATTACTTTTATAGCAATAGGATTATTTTGTTGATCCTGAATACTAAGATAACATAGTGGATAAGAAGATGGTCCTAAAAATAACTGAGTATTTCTAATATCTGAAGCAGATTCCTCCGTAGTAAAAATTATTACACCGCCTATATCAGGAATTAGCGATAATGTATAAGGAGAGTTATTATATAGAATCTCAACATTTACACGGCTGTCAATGAAATTCTGATAAAAAGTACCTGCTATATATGTATAAGCAGGTTGTAATGCTGTAGCTAATTTATCTAGTGCTAGTAGCACTTTAAGTTCTCCGCCTGACATGCTCATATACTTATCGTTTTACTATTTCACCAACTTTCTTTAAAAACTTTATCACAAAACTTGTACTCATCTTAGTAGTCTATATCTATAATATACGAAAAAATATGCTGTTATCCAGGGCGGTTACAAAAAACATTGTAATCACTTGTAGGTAAGTTTGCTAAATCACTTGGAGGTTCTAAAAGATTCAAGTTTGTATCTGGATCATATGTCTGAAGACTATCAAAGTTTGTAACTCCTGGATAAAAATTCTTTACACTCAGTACTTCCATACCATAAGTTCTGTTTCTACCAGATATGATAAACTTACCTTTTTTGGTAGCTGTAGGAATAGTTTTAAAGTTAGGTCCTAAGTAATTAAAAGTAGTACTAAAAGATGGTGTTGCATTACAAACAAAACTATCAGCAGCAGTAGTTCTTATATAGATGACAGATTTAGAATCAAGTCTTACTTTATCAGCTTCTACTGTAGCATCAGTATTAATTTCAAATGTTTTACTATATGGAAATGTAGTAGGACTAGAAAATGACGGAATTCCAAAAATTACTCCATTTGGTAAAAGACCTGCTCCTGAAAAACAATATCCTGAATTAAGACTGGTATCTCCAATCATTTTGGTAGTATTTGTTACAGTATCTAACTCAACATGATACTGTAAATCTGAAGGTATAACATAACTTCCAGATACACCAGCCATTGTAAATACTGCATTTGAAACTATAACATATAGTTTTTTATTTTTTCCAGGCACTATTCCAGCAAATTTATAAGGATTATTAGCACAACCTATAACACTATTAGCTGTTCTATAACCTTGATATCCTGGTTTTAGTGTTCTTAACCATAAGCCTTCTGTACTACCAATACAATTACTGTTTAACCAGTTAGCTGGGTCAATGTAAAAAATCCAAGTACCCAACATACAAGTAGCATAAATTTTATCACTTAATGGATCCAATGCCATTCTATCTACTCCAGATCTATTAGTTGCAGCACTTGCATCGGTTAATCTTTGATTTGATGCTGTTATAGGATCTTGATTTGTATTAAAACAACCATTAGAGCCAGGATTAGTTTTACCAGTTAAAGTACCTAATGCTCCAACACCTGCAGATAGAGATCTTGCTGAAGTACTACCATTGTAATAACTAGGTTCTATTACAGGAGTACCTCCTGAAATATCTAATCTATTTAAATAGTTTGATCCATTGCCTGTAACAGCTTGAGATAGTATATATATCTTACCGTCTTTTCCTAATATCGCTCCTGCTAAATAAGTGGTAGTTGTTCCATAACCAGCTGATATATTAAAAAATGACCAACTTATTGAGTCATCTATAGCATTTGGAGTTACTATACATACATCATAGCCAATTTGAGGAATAAAATATATTTTACCATCTTGAGCTAAAATACCGGCTGAACAATATGCTGTAGTCCCGCTAAAATTTGGACGTGTTGAACCATTTTGTGTAACTAAAGTTCCGGATGCTAATGTGTTATTCGTGCTTCCTGAATTTGCATCTTTAGGATCTAATACCATCAAATAAGGTTGTGTTCCTGGATTAGATGCTAAAGCATATAATCTACCATCTACAGGAGAATAAGTATAATTAGTAAATGTACTACTTGTGCCTAAACCTTGACCTGTAAGAGCTAAACTTTTACTAGACCAACCCCATAAGGAACTCTGTGATGAAGATATTGATACAAACATATTAGTAAGGAGCTATATCACCGACTAAATAATATTCGGTATTTGATACTTTGATTAATGTTGCAGCACTGTACTTAGTTCTAAGATTTTTCATATCATTAGCACTTTTTATTGTTGCTGTTCCTAAAGCAATAAAGCTTGCTGTAAATGTTAATCCTAAATCTCTATTGTCCCATACAAACATTATCTGACTTCCATTAGTCATTGTTGTTAGATCATCAGGAACTTGTATAACTACATTATTAGAAGCAGTATTTATTTTCTTTAGTTTACTAGCATCTGTTGCTTGTATCGGATAAGTTGTTCCAGTAATACTAGCATCACCTACTGTAATAACAGCTCCACCAGGAGCACCTGCAGGTCCTTTAAGATCTAATTCATCAGCTCCTAACCAACTATTATCAGTAGGTTTTGGACCATACATAGTATAGTTAGTTGATGTAGTGTTAATATAGTAATCACCAGTAATACCTAGATTATCTGCAGCTGTACCAGCTACTGAATATGTAATAGAACCTGCTGTACCGTCATCTCCTTTTAGATCTTTAGGAGTATTAGTTAACCAGTTACCACCTGCTTTAGGACCATACATTGTATATTCTGTAGATGCTGTATCAATATAGAAGTCACCATTTTCTCCTAAAGAGTTATCAGGAGCACCTGACCCAGAAAGTACAGTTTTACCATCTGTTCCTGCTGTACCATAGTAAGCAATAGGTTTAGGAGATGTTGTAGTCCATGCTATATTTACTATATCCGCTAAAGGACTAAGTGTAAACTGTTGAGTTAGTTCCCAAAGAATTTCATCAGCTACAGGATTTGTAGGTACTGATGTACTCCATAAACCCATGTCACTAGGTTGTGTAAACGCACCTGTTGCCCATGTATACGCTGATTGATCTATTGGAAATGCTGTAGGTACTGTTGTAGACCATTGGTATAATTTCATGATACCTGTACTCAAACCTGTTGCACCTGTAGGACCTTCTAAACCTAATCTAGCCCAGAACGTATTACTTGCTTCACCTGCACCAGGAAGAGGTGCTGTGCCTGTAGGATTATCTGGTGGAACAGCTCCGTTATACGCCCAGTATGTATAATAGATGCCTGAGTCAGGATCTTCAAAATATACTACGTCATCTTGTGCAAAACCAATATTTTTACTAGTTACCCATGAACCTGCCCAGTTTAAACCTGATGGAACAGCTAGAGCATAAATATTAAGTGTATCTAGATTAGTTACATTAACCGGATCACCTGAAAAAGTACCATCATTTAATGCTACTTGAATAACACCCTCTGGTTGTACAGTAAAGTTTGTACCACCTCCAGATGTTCCATCTAAAGATATAGTTTTAACATTACCGGTTCCAGTAATAAGTATACCAGGGCCTCCAAATATTTCTGTAATACCACTTACATCAGCAATGAAGTCTGATATTTTCATAGCATATCCAGACCATGCATCTTGTTTATAGGTGCTAAAACCTCCGTAGTGGCCTATAATCAATAGATCAGATTCTGTGTTTTCTACTGTAGATTTTACTAATCCACTTTTTACTAGTTTAGCCCAGTGATTTATTTCCATAATGCAAATTTAATTAATGTAGCGTCCAAGCAGACCCATTATAAACATATAATTTATCATCTCCTGTATTATAATACATTTGACCTATAGTAGGGTCTGCTGGATTTGCGAATCCTACAGGTATAACAAGTTTATCTGAAGCATATAAATTGTTTACTTCAGATAAAGAATCTCCATATACTTTTAATCTATTAGATCCCCATGTAAATTTATTAGTACTGATACCAAACATGTTGTAGGTACCCTGATCTAAAATGTTAGCTACGGGTAACATGTCTGTATCAGGAGTTTCATCAGGATTTATTGGGTCATAATTATCATTTGTGTACTGAATATCACAAGATACTGGAGCATCTGTGTCTAAAGCTTCTAGTCTTACGTCATATTTTAAAGGAGATGTTCCTGTAAAGTAAGGATTTATAATACTCATTTTAGTAGCAGCACTATACATTACAATGTGTGCTGTACGTTTGTTCAAGTATGTTGCTTCACCAGCTCTGTTTCCAGGATCCTTTGAATAAGGATTTACTAATGTATTAGCTTCACCTCCTGAAATAAAGTAACTAGCACCTCTTATAAAGTTTACATTATCTGAACCAATATCATTTATTGTAATAGTTCCTGCAGAAGAAGGTACTGTAATACCTAAGTTATTAGGCATTTGACTTCTTACTACAGAAGCCTCAGCACCACAACCTACTAGAGTAGTAGTTGTAGCATTTCTTAACCAGTAACCAACTCCACAACTATCTGATGCACAGTTAGTTAAGGTGGAATAACTTGTATTATGAATGCAGAATCCAGCTAATGTAGCAGATGTAGCATAACATGTATCCAAACTCATAGAGGTTGAACCTCCTGCAATATAGTAAGCATGACCACCTGCTGCTGAAACTCTACAGTTTTGCAACTTAGATGTCATACCACCATGAATCATAATACCATGATTAGTAGTACCATTTATAAATACATTACGGATCTGTACATTTTGTACATTAGTATTAGATTGATCAGGGTTTCCCTCAAGAATCTGAATACCACCAGTACCTCTGTTAGTATATGAAACTACACCGGCATTATTAGTAAAAGCTGATTGAACACCTAAGCAGTCAAAACTATCTAGAATAAGACCTGAATAAGAAGCCCAGCTTGAACTTGGTCCAGAACTAGAATTGTTTCCACAGAATATGTGATATCCTCCAGCAGCGCCTGTAAGAATAAATGCTGTCTTGCCATCAACTGCTCCAGTTTTAGTAGATCTACTTACACCTACTATCTTAACATTAGGGGCAACTACATTAAACATGTTGTTACCATTAGACTTCATAGTCAAGGTAAGATTGCCAAATAACAAAGTCACTGACTTCGTAATGGTAATTCCCGTAGTTAGAGTAATATTTCCACTATAGGAGGTACAATCTATTACAGTACCTGCCACTGCTGTAGTAACAGCATACTGAAGTTTTGATGCAAATAAAGTTGCCGCTGTATTACCGGATGTGCCAGGAGGAAATGTTTCTAATTTTATAGTTGCCATATTTATTACTTATATTGTACCGAATGTTGTATGAGAACCTTGATTTAAGACATCATTAATTCTTAAATAATCAAAGTTTGCTGGTTCTGGATTATCTGAATTTACAGAAGGATCTGGAATGTTTATAAAGTTAGCATCAGGAATAGAATTAGCATCTAGTTCTGTAACTCTTATCGCAAATTTTGTAGCATATCCTTTTATTTTAGGACTTATAATATTGTTTCTATATGAAGCTCCATGAATAATAAAATGTGCTGTTGTTTCATTTATATAGGCTGCAGAAGTTAGCGACTTTCCAGGAGTTACAGATTCACAAGAAATAACAGTATTATCTACTGATGTAAAATCTGTAATATCTTCATTGTTATTGTAATATAACTTTTGCACTAAATCTTCAGCTTCTCCCCAACCTGTATGAAACTGTACTCCTGATGTATGAACATAGACAGGACCCCCTCCACCAGGTTTATTACCTATTAATGTCCATGTTGGACCAGGTGCATCAGGAACACATACACCACCATCACACATAAATCCTGTAGGACATTCATCTCCACCAGGACAGCTAACATTACTAATCAAATCAGATGTTATAATCTGTCTAAAGTTTAAGCTATTTACTGAAATATATCCTTCTGTAGGATCACAATTTCCATAGATTCTATAGTCTTCCGCTTCTCCCCAAACAGTATGCAATTGAAAACTTGAATTACCCCAACCCGTGTGTAAGCTTTGCCCACTTGGACCATCATATATTGCACCGCCTGATGGTTTATAATTACTTAATTTCCATAACTGTGAAGATAAATCAGGCATACAGTAACCATCATCACTACACTTAAATCCTGCAGGACAACCTTCACCACAAGGTAAAGATGTTTCTCCAGTACCTGATAAAAGTAAGGGTGTGAGTACGCCACCTAATCCTGTATAACCATATGGGAAAGAACCATTTACATCAGTTGTATCAGGACCATAGTTGGGTGTTCCTGAAATCAAGTAACCAGTTCCTTTAAATATGTCAATATAAGGAGTACCTACATCATCAACTCTAAATGCATGAACACCAGGAAAATCTACACCATTATCATATGGTTGTGTAGATCTTACTAAGCCATCTTTAGCTAAACAGCTATCAAGTGTACATGACTTAGAAGCTTTTACCCAGTAACCTAGTCCGCATTCTATTGATTTACAACTAGTTACACTTATATTATTAGATCTATCTAAGAATATTCCCGCTAAGTTTACACCAGAAACATTACAAGTATCTATAATAGATTGCTTAGATTGAAGCATATAAATACCGTGTATAGGTGCACTGTAAATAGTTATATTACTAATCTTAGCATTTGCAGCACCCATCATGAATAGACCATAATGTTTACAGCCATTCATTGTAATATTATCTACAACAACGTCATTAATACTTCTACAATATGTAAAAGGACTTCCTGCTATAGCAATGATTCCGCCTGAACCACGAGTGGTATAAATAGGATAACCTTCATCTTCAGTAATTACAGAATTGAATCCTACAAAGTCAATGTTTTTAATTTCTAGACCACTGTTAGAACCCCATCCAGATCTTTCTCCGGACAACTGATCTGTCTGTCCACAGAAAATATGGTAACCTCTGTTATTATAAGCAAATCTTAAAGTAGTTGATCCTGAATCTGTAGTGTTTTCAGTAGATCTGCTAACACCATATAGCTTTACATTAGGAGCTTTTATTTGAAACATATCAGAATCACCAAGGTAATTCAAATAGCAGTTTCCTAATAATATAGTAAGTGATTTAGTAATTACTATAGTACTTTTAATGTCTATTCTACCCGTATAGGAACTACAATCTATAATACTTCCTGGAGGAGATGAACTTATTGCATTTTTAAGTTTTGCTTCAAAATATATACCCAATGTAGAACCTAATGGAGCAGGACCCAAGTTCTCTAATTTGAATGTTGCCATATAGACAAGTTACAAAAAAATCAGCTAGTGTCAAAATTAAGACTCTTGAATTTTAAACTTGTAATACTCGTACTCAGGCAGAGGAACTTTAGGTAGATCCTTCAGCATTATAAAAAATTCAAAAACTGTAATTAAGTTTAAATCTAGATCTGTAATATAAAACTGACCTGTTTGATCATCCTGTATAGGGCAGAATATAGAAAATTCAGAACTAGCCTGACCCACCAGTTTGTTATACTCTTCTTCAGTTAAATATATTGCTTGTATCATTATGCTCTTCCTAATGCTTGTTGATATGCTAGTACAATGTTGTATAATTCTGTTCTCTCAGCAGCGTTTAATCTTATAGTCCCTGTATAGAATAAAAATCCAACATCTCTTAAAGATGAAAGTCCTGCTCTAACACCTAAAAAGTAAACACCTGCTGATGAAGCTGTTCCTGATGTACATGTTAAAAAAGATACATCATTTTTATATAATGTATATGTACTTGTTGCTGTACCTGGACAATCAATGATGTAAAATCCTTTAGCGTTTGGATTAGCTACAGTGGCTGTAGTACCTGCAAAAATTTGCATAGTTGTATTATTTAAAGCATTCTTTAAAGATACATCCCATCTAGTTGCAATAGCACAACATATATCTAAACCACTCATTGCTAAATCTTCTGTAACATACATTCCAACACTTTGAGATGCTGTATTTGATATCACAGGTACTGAAAGATATGAACTAGTACTGGTCATTGTTAAACCTGTTGCTGATGTTGAACCAGTTCCTGTTATTGTAGCACTTGCAGAAGATCCTGAAGGAAGAGTAGCTGTAGTTTTCAACTCTCTTAAAGCTGTAGACAAGTTAGTAGAACTTGCTATAGGATACGCAACCTGTAGTTTGCTCCATAATCCATTAGTACTATTAACTAAAGATACTATTAAAGCATTTAATGCATTTTTTTCAGTACTACTTAATGTTGATGCCCCTGACGTAGAGATAAATCTATTAGTATATACATGAAAATCAGGATTAATATAATAGTCTGTACCTCGTGTACTACCAAAAGCCGTATCTAAAGTATCATTATACTTTTGAAATATTGCATTTAATGTAGCTATTTCTGTTTCTGTCATTGCTGTAGCAACATACCACATTGAATATGTCCAAGGAAATGTAGTAGTAGACGTACATAAAGATGCACTTATTGTTCCAGTTAAATTACTTCCTTTAGTTCCAACAGATGGTGTTATTGTAAATTGATTAAGAAAAGAAAAAGTGGTTGTCGGACTATCTACAGAAGCAGCTATAAATCTGGCCGTTGACGCACCTGTAATAAAAGCATTACTAGTATTTGTTCCAAAACCACCTGTACCTGCCCATTTTGCTTGGTTTAATGTGTAAGCATCACCTCTAAAACCTAAATAAGTAGATCCTGTTGCTGTAACAAATGGATACATTGTTGTACCAGCTGCTCCATTTAAAGGAGATCTTAAATATGCACCAAATGAAAAATCATTAGCTGACATAGTAGCCATATCAAAAGTAGTAGCAAAATAACTACCTGTTGATGCAACAGCCGTAGTACCATTTGTATTATGTATAGCACTTCCATAAAAAGTTAAAGGAAACTGTGCAGCATTCTTTAAATTTAAAGCATGTGCTGTAGCAGTACCTCCTACAAATGGATATAAAACTTGTATCTTATTCCATAAGCCAGCAGTATTCAGATCTGTATATAATGTGTTTAAGGCATTTATTTGTGTTATATCAGTAATACCTCCAAGTGCTATAAAAGTTTGAACCTCACTAGCATTATTTCCACTTATACCTCTTTGAGATGTGGTTATAGTTGGCAATCTTCTATCAGGACTTGAATGTAACATTATGCGTCAAAGTTACGAGACATTACTAAAAAAGTGACTGTTCCAGATATTATACCTGAGTTCATCTTAGCTCTTAAAGTCCATCCAACAGGTAGAGCTATACAGTAGTTTTGATCTCTATCTAAAAGTCTTACTATAATCTGATTACCATCTGAAGATTGCAATAGTCTTAGAGGATTAACTGAAGAGGTTGACGTACCTTGGTTTGCTAATATATTATTAGGAGACTGAAGTATTTTAATAGGAACATCCACAAGATTTGCTACATCATACATGTATATAGTAGCATTCATAGCATCTGGAGATGTAGATGTTATAACAATATCATATACCCAAGAATCTTCTGGAGCTGCTGTAAATATAGGTTTTATAGTAGTTCCGTCACCACTATTAAACGTGGTTCTTTCTATCTTCTGTTTATTTAAAAAGTATGCTGTAGTATTCTTTGCCATAGTTTTATATTTTATCCTGGGAAAGCACCCATCCATGTCATACCTGCTGGTACAATCACTGGATTAGACTCCCATAAGTTTGTTGATGAATTATATATTAGAGTATCTCCATTATTAGGAGTTTGAGCTGCTACATCATGTAACTCATCCATCTCATAACCATTCTGTACACGTACATATATTCTACCAGCTGATCCTGGAGATGCCGTAGTAACAAATCCTAAGTATACTAGATGATTAGGAGCATACTGTTTATTTTTGGTAATCTGACCTGCCGTTGATGCAAGATATACAGCATTACCATCTGCCCAACCATCTACAGGTTTTACAATACTAAGTCCGTCTAGTAAACCTTGCATCATAATAAAACCTTTCTGACCAGGAGCTATAGAAGTAGACATTACTAATCCTACAGTCTGAGCTGATGTAGCATCACCTGAGTTAGATGCTAACTTAACTTCTAGTCTATCTCCAATACCGCCAGATGCGTATACAGGCTGACCTTTGGTAATAGTAACCGTATCATCATTAGTAACATAGGTAATAAGAGAGTTAGGTGATGTACCTATACACTGAAAAGAAGGTGTTGCTGAGTTGTACACACATAACATCTCTGCTCCATCTGATATATCTCCAGCAACAACAGGTCCGTCATTATTACGGTATAAATCTATAACCCCTATACCATTAATATTAAGAGTGGCTCCTGTAGTATTACCGTTAGTAAACCTAATCAAGTAAGCATCTCCATCATTATAAGCTGTAGGACCTGTAATAGTTACAGTATATGTGTCTGTTCCGGATGCTGTACCGTGTAAGATACCTCCACCTGTAGTAGGAAAAGTAGCTAATGATCCATCACCTCTAACATATTCTGCTGTTGTACCCGTAGGAGTATCAAACTTATTGTCAAAAGTATTCCAGTCTGTAGAAGACAAGTAACCATCTGTTGTAGAGTCAGCTTGATTTATTCCTATGGTACCGGTTGTTGTAATGGTACCTCCTGTAAGGGGAGACGCAGCTGTTATAGATGTAACCCCAGGTCCACTTGGACCACCGCCTCCACCAAACTTTAGTTTACCATTAGCATCAAAGATATAGATGGCACCTAAGCCATACATTGTTCCGGATGCGCTTATTACCTCTACCATATTAGTTTACTGTAACTAAGTAAGTTGTACCTGTAATACTGGATTTTGCGTAAAGGATATCTCCGGCTTCTAGCATATAGGCATTCATATCCAATACAGTATCCCCGGCAGACAGCGTATACTGATATATAACATCTGTCCTATTATTCTTTTTACTGTATCTACTAACTGTAAGTACATAGGCAGAAGAATTTCTAAAACGCATTCCGCTAACACTAGCCAATGTTCCCGTAGCAGGACCAGCTGCTTTAAGCACAGTATCCGTAGTTCCTAATTCTCCTTGTACAATCATTACTTAAGTCTTTTATTATTACCCTTACCATTTCTAGCCCGGTTGCTAGACCTCTTCTCCTTAACTAGTTTTCCATCTTTAGTATGAGACATATCCTTACCGTCCTTATTTCCATAAGTTCCTTCTTTACGGTTAGCCATATTCAACTCTGCCCGGTAATCATTGCGCTCCTCACTAGAATGATACTTCTTATTATAAGCATTCTTCTTAGCTCTCGCTTCAGGGTGAGAAGCAAAGTATTTAGCTGACTTAGATTTCCCGGTAGACTTACCTGCAAGACTATTTCTCATATATACAAAGATACAAATATCTAAGATAATAAACAAGGGTAAACAATCTACTAGTCAATGTATAACATATCATGCATTAATACACCTTTTGGGGTATAATGTCCGTTATAACATACATAATCATACCTTAACGGGTATTATATGACCAGTTATATTTATACCACTAAGTATTATACCCCCGGGTACTTCTGGTACTTCTGCTACCCCCGGCCTGAAAAAATAACTGTTGGAGGGAGGGAGGTGGTGTATTACGGCTGGTAATTTCTAGTAAAAGAGACTGTGTAAGGGGGATCTATACATAACACCCCACGGCCCACAGCTGCGGGGGATACCCCCCTTGCTTCACCACGCAACTAGCCACATTTGCAGGATTCTTTTTAAAAAAAGTCTATGACTAAAATGTTACATCCATCATGTGACATGCTACCTTCATCCAAGCACCAGGCCCAAGCACAGCACACAACACAGCACAGACCAACCACACCAGCCCACGCACCCTGTATATATTCCTTTTTTTTATTTAATTAAATATATAGCGCTATGAGTAAGTATATCGTATTAGTAGACGGTGAGGTAAAGAATACCTACAACAAAACACAAGAAGGTTACTTCAGAGCCATCTGTACTGCAGAGTATTGGTCTGAAAAAGAACACATGGTGGACATAATAGAGGAAGAGTAATCTTCCTTTTTTTTATTTAATATATACTACCATGAATAACGAAAGAGAATTCTTACAAGGTGTATTAGCGGGAGTGCTATTGACCTTATCTGTTGCATCAGCTGTATGGATGCTAACATTGTGATTAACAAGGGAGACTAAGTGTCTTCCTTTTTTTTATTTAATTAAAACTATTTACCATTATGAAAACTTTAGCTTTATTCACAGCATGGATCTTAGGATCAGTATTAACAGCAGTAATCCCTGCAGTATTAGTATCATTGTTTACACCAGCAACTTATGATGGTGTAGTTAGTAACCCGTATTATTGTGCAGTAACATTCCTATTGGGCACTTGCTTTATAGGAGTATACACAGCACAAGAGGTAGATCAGTACCTCAATAAGTAACTGTGGTAGGTAGATAAGGATTGAGAGCTCAGGCTCTCTTCCTTTTTTTCTTTTAAATATCTATTATGAAAACAGTAACATTATTCCTAGCAGTCATCCTACTTGCATCATGTCAAGTAAATAGCAGAGCAAGTAACTACTACAAAGCCAAAGAAAAGTCTACGGAGGCTTTCCACAAAGGCAGTTATGGTAAGTGCAACCGCTACAAGTAAAACAACAGGATATGCTTATATAGTATATCCTTTTTTTCTTTTAATATATCTACTATGAACACAGAAAAGATTAAGCTAATCCACAGGATTAACGCATTACAGACTGAAGTATTTGACAGACCTGTATCAGAAGAAATGTTTGACTGGTTATTAGAACAGTCAGAAGGTGGACTATCAGGTATAGTTCTAGCCTTGCTTATGATTAGACAAATCAGGAGAGAAGACACCCCATAACAAGGGTGTTTTCTTTACCCCAAAAATCAAGATTTCCCGTAAACACTGGTGTTTCATCGGTGGACAAACCGCACTTACTACTATAGACATTTGCTAGATTCTGTAGTTTTGACAAGATTCTATGTCTTTCCTTTTTTTCTTTTGTTGTTTACACATATATACCGCGTTGGTATGTATAGTCAGTAACAGCACCTCTTATCACATGGCAACACTAAGCCTAAAACTAAAGACTCCTTACCGCAAGGAGGATGGAACTCAAATGTACTGCTACAGAGTATTGGGTTCTAAGTCATTGATTAACAGCTACATAGCTGATATGAATGAGGCGGGAACATTATCTCAGGATGAAGACGGAACACCATTGTTCCACACTAAGTTTCCTGTGCTTGCAGGTACAGACTTTGTCCGTAATGCTAAGTCAGGCAAATGGTATCCTGATAATACCTATGTCAAACTTATTGGCGACTTGTCATCACAGAACCCTAACTTACCTTTTGCCTTCATAGAGCAACAGGCTAAGCAGATTCTTGCTGAGATGCGTAGTGCTGATAAGCAAGCGGAGACTCCTGTAGAGGATGAGCACGCTGACCCATTCTCAGACCTTGAGGATTAATAGAACACACCTTGCTACATGCAGGGTGTTTCTTTTTCATCATCAGCCCACACACAGGCTAACCCATAACTTGCTGATTACCAACTCTATACATTGGCTGACTTGATTGAAGACAACAGGTATAGTGGATGAAGGGATTTACTATCACCTGCTTCCTGTGTCCTGTGCTCCTCCTCCTCTTATTTCTTTCTCCTCTATACATTTGCGTGATTCTCTTTTTCCCTCCGCACCCTCCCCACTTCACCCCTCACACCCTCTTCCTTTTTTTTCGTTGCCTTCCTCTGTAGAGACAAGGTAAAAGAAACAAGTTTAACTAAATACTTAATCACATGCTAAAAGCAGAATTCTTACGTAGCTATCCCAAGCTCGCTAAAACTGGGAATAGAGTAACCGTATTCATGTATAAGGTTACAGGTAATACCGCTGAATTGGAGAAATACCGCAGTATCCGCGAGGCTGAGGGAAGAACTAGCGAGGATGAAGAGGGTAATCCCTTGTATCATACTTTGCAGTTCACAGGTCAAACCCTCAACTTGTTTTTCACAATCAATGATAAGATTGCTGTGGATACTAGTGACTGGGATAAAGCCCGTGCCGCGGTAGAAGCAAATCCCTGGTTACAACAGGAAATGGCGCGTATTATGGTGCAAAGACTTAACATTGGAGGGGCTAAGGCTACCACTAGTGTAAACAAAGAGTCTGTAATTACTAATACAGATCCTTTTAATGAAATCGGTGGTTAATTAGTGTGTAACTATTTGATAAAGAGGGAGTTAAGTAGAGTGGGAGACAATCTCTCCCCTCTATCTTAATCTTTAAGAAACTCATACTCAACCAGTTATGTATAACATACATTGATATATAACAAAATCACCATGATTACCTACTACCTCATACACAAGATTAAAAGAACAGTTTTGTATAGTTCTACGTCTATTAACTCTATACATAGTTACATAGATTCCTCTATACATGTTTCTTTGTTACCTTATATGGAGATAATAGAAGATTTCTGATGCTTTTTCCCGAGGTTTTGTAAATTTCAGGACTTTATACCTATTGAATTCCCGTATGTCGTGTACAACGGTACACATATTCTTGCTCGGTTGTATCATCATTTTCACAAGATGATATACGGGAATTCATACTTTTTGCTATGTATGTACCTAACTTAATGTCAACTATGAACAACGTAACTATGAATGAAGAAGCTAAACTATGGTTATTCCATAAAATGTTTGATAGATTCCCAGAATCTGCAGAAGAGTTTACTAAATTCTGTAATCCTGAACCACAGCCAATACGTATTTGTGTAGGTTGTCAATCAAATGCCGCATCATTAGGCATTGACTTATGTCCTACATGTGAGTCGTCTTTAAATCTGGATGCATACTATGACCCAGATTTTTAATTTTAATATTAACCAACTAAACTAACAACTATGTGGAATTCAGAAGAAGATTATGGTGCGTACTTGCAAGAGCAAGCGTATCTACAAGCACAATGTGAAGCAGAACATATTGCATGGATAGAATCACTAGACTACTGGTATCATTCTACTAAAGATATGTATCTATACGCAACAGTTAGGTTCTTCCCTACAGGAGATCCTCTACCTGTGTATATGATGCCTGTTGCAGTAGAACCATCGGCTACTGTTGGTAATCATGAAGGTACTAAGTTACATTGTGTAGTTATCAAGTCTTATAATCCGCAGTATTCTAACCGCGAGAGTGTTGAGATTCCTGCTAGTGTAGTAGAGGTTATTGAACCCGAGATTACAAAGTTTAATCCTAATGTAGATTTTTAATATGAGAAAAATTATCAGTGGTCAAGAAGCTCTTGACAGACATTATGAGTTCTTTAACTTTACACCTGAACGTCAGAGATTAGAGTTCTATACTAATGCCGGTACTCATAATGCAGTGTATACTTTCATCTATAATGATGATACTAAACTGTGTTTAGGTAAAGAAGGTAGAACTATTAGATTTAACAACGGTAAAGGTTGGTCGCAAGTTAGAGACTCCAAAGGTTTTACTTATGATAAGACTACCAAGAAGTTTAAGTTCTGGTATAAGACTGTACCACGAGAGTTTACAGACTATGAGTGGCAGACTATCTTACAAGAAACAGGTAACGAATGGTTAAATCAGATATTATATCCTATTACTTCTCTTGTTACCGCAACTATGCTTGGTAAGGTATTCAGTAAGAAGGTTACTAATCCTGTTGACTTCTGTAAGTTATTCATTAAGAGTAAACCTTGGTTGAAGAATAGTGATATGTCTCCCGTACAGTTGCATAAGTTATTAGTAACTATGAAACGTAATGGAGATCTTTTAGGTAGGTTTGTATCTTTCTTTTCTGTTGCTAAATCAGTTACTCCTTTAGTAGATATGTATCTAAATGGTGAAAGATATCACCATCATCACGTTACAGAAGATCTTACTAGACAGTGTCTTGCATTAGATAAGAAGATAGATTTCAGTTGGTCCAGTAAAAGACTAAATGAGTATCATAATGAACTTACCCGAGAGATTATGCAGTTCAAGATACATAATATCCGAGACACACGTGTTGAGTATACTGATCTGCCACCCATTACTAACTCTATTAAACTACTGTCGTCTGAAAAAGAAATCTTTGAAGAAGGTACCCTAATGCATCATTGTGTGTACACTAACTATTGGTCACAAGTAAGTAACAGAACATATTTTGTTTTTACCTATGAGAATGGTGATGTGCGTGCCACTGTTGGCGTGAACAAGCATTGGGATTCAGACAAGTTTCAACTTAGTCAGATGTATCAGAAGTTTAATCAGCCTGTACCTGAAGAAGACAAAGCACGAGTAAAGTCTATTATGGACAGTGATACTATGCAAGAATGGTTTGAACAGAATAGCAAGAAGGAAAAACTTCCAGAGATGGAAGAGATTGTAGACTTCTTAGGTTGGTAAAGTTTAAATCCCTGGGAATTAATCTTGGGGATTTAATTATTTTTTGCTGATGCTTTAATGAACAAGTGTTGTTTTTCTTGTTCTGCTGCCATTATAGCCATGAGTCCTCTGAGTTCTTCATATGTAAATTGAACTACAAGTTTTTCTTCTTCATTAAGTACTTGTATCTTCTCTTCATCTATGTAGACCAAGGGTTGGATGTACTCGTCCTCGTCTTCATCAAAACCAGGAGGTGAGAATATGCCTGCTGCTATGTATGTTGCCATGTTATAGTACTTTACCGTGTGTTATAAGTTTATTACTAACAGAGAAGGTACAATCTTGGTTCACATCAACTGTTGCAAATCCGTGGACCCATTCTGTATGAGTATTCATATACTCTGCATTAAGTTCACATAAGCATCCTGTTGACCATGATCCATGTACTACGCCATTTATATCTGTAGTAAGATGCTCTGATTTTCTGTGGAAGTGTCCGCATATTACGGATGCTTTGGTCTTGAGATACATATTACGTGCAGGATTTACTGTTCCTCCACCTTTGTACTCATGACCGTGTATGATATTGAGATTACCTGCCTTTATAGTAGTAAACTTTTCTACTAGGTGTACTCTATGTTCCGCGAACTTCAAGAGTATAGGTATCTCAAACTCCTCATTTCCTAACCACTCAGGTGCTTTAAGTTTTAACCAGCGTTCAAGACGCATCTCATGGTTACCTACCTTATAGTATATCTGTGCGTTAGGAAAGGTTTGTCTCATAGCAGAGATAAACCATCTTCCCTGTTCTAATTCTTCTCGCATCTTAGGTTTGCTCGGGTCTTTATCAAATGCTGATAGACCATAGAAGTCTAAGATGTCACCATTAAGAATTATTGTATCTGGTTTATATTCCACTAAGTAATCTATTGCTGCCTTGAGTGCTACCTCATCATGATATGGAAAGTGTATGTCTGATAAGACACCTATCTTACGTGATGCTTTAGGTAGTGTGAGCACTATACTTTCTTCCTTATAGGATTTAGGTATCTCGTCAAAAGGATTATAGTTATATTTCTTTGGTGTTATAAACTCCTTATCTGCAACATATTTTCTACCAGTATCACCGGTTAATCCTTTGTAGTAGTTGATCTTCTTTCGAACATCTTCTACACTAGTAAAGTAATCAGGTTTTTCAGAGTAGATAAGTTTTGCAAGTGTCAACGTAGGTAGTTTAGGATACTTGCGCATGTAGGTTTTAGCAACCTCTGCTTTCTTAGTTGGTTTACGAGCCATATACCAAAGGTAATAAAATTTAATTAAATAACAAAACTATGGCGTTTACTGTAAGAGTTGATGAAGCTTATCTTGCTACTAAGTTAAGTCTTTATCTTAAGGGTGTTAAACCCGAGTGTATAAAACAGATAGCTGATGTACTAATGAGTGGTAGTAGTACTATTACTGAAGTAGTATTTAAATCATTAGACGGATATGTATATAATGATTCTCTTTATGCTATAGGTGATACTGTTACTGTACATACGGATCATCTCTATACCTATAGATATGATGAGACGGCTATGAGAGAACGAGGTATCATAGATGGTAACTCTCACATTAGATGTACTGTAAAATCTATAGATAAGTATAATGAATCTCTACGAGTCAGTTATCCTGCTATTAATACTAGTGAAACAGATATAGTAGCTGACTGGAGTATCGAGATGAACCAAGTTGTAAAAACCATAGGACTAGCACGTCCTAATTTAGATGAATTAATATGAGTGAAAGCCAAGATAAACGTGCCGTATACATGGGCACATTTGAAGCCTATAAGAAAACCACTGCTAAGCATATGGTAGAGTTAGTAAACACTACCGAACAAATTTGGGTGAGTGTTGAGAAACGTACAGCTATCTTATATGGTATTTCTATTAGTGCTTTAGTACTGAGTATCATAGGCTTAGTTATATAATCCCGTTAAAGTTTCAGGGCTAATTGTTTTTATTGAATTTGTTTATTACAATATGTAACTTTGATACATGCTGTACCAGCTGCCAAATGGCAAGACCGTAAATCTAGATTTAGCTGATGTCTTAAATATATCTAATCAAGACATCCAATACTTGTTGGCCATTAATGCTGGTGAAACTATTCAAAATCCTTTTCAAGGTTCTGTAATCAAGAACAATACAGAGAAACCTGATAATGAAGAGGAAGAAGAAACAGACACTGAGGTTGAAACTTATTATGAAGAGTACTTTCCTGATGAGTTTCCCGAAATCCCTGATGACTTTGACTTCAATGTAGATCTACTAGAAGATTAAAAAGTTAAACAATTAAAATCAATTATTATGTCAAAGAATGTTACCGTGTCTGCAAACAAGGCAGGCGAAGTTGTTGTTATGTCAAATGATAACCCTAAGTTTGGTTATATCCGTGTTGAACAAACCCGTAGTCTTATTGATAACCGTGGATGGTTGCGTAAGAAAGATGTTAGTGCCCTTATTCAGGGTGAGACTGCTGACTTGTTGGACTTGAAGTTGGAAGCAGGAGATGCTTTGTCGGGTAATATCATTATCCGTGAATCACTTGAGCCATTCAGCACTAAGAATCCTGAGAAGGATTATAAGTATGCTGGTGATACAGGTGTAGTATGTTGTTTAGATGGTCAACCTATCTACCGTAAAGCATTCTATGATGCTACTGGTAAGTTGACTGATGAATTGATTGCTCATAATAACAATGAAGCAATTAAGAATGCTCAGTCTGTAGAGGCAGCTTCTCTATAAGATATATTCGTGCTTATGTAAAGGGGATTACGTATGGTAGTCCCCTTTATTTTTTTATATTAATCAATTAACAATCAACACATTATGAGTATTTATCAAAAGGTAAACTATGATGGTAAGCTAGGTTCTTACCAGAGATACGGCAATAAGTTGCAGAGACAGCCATTGCAGTATGAGAAAGACCCATTTAATTCTTATCAGAATTTCTTGTACAAGCGTGCACTATTTGGACTTGCGGTATACACGCAGGAGGAGCTTGTAAAGATGCACTCAGATAAGAAGAAGCGTATTGAGAAAGTACATACTCGTGCTCAAGAGATTCTTAATCTTTGGAAACAAGAACTCGCAGGACAGTGGACAGTTAAGTTACTTAATACTTTGTTCTGGCATAGTGATCTGGTTAAAGAATTCACTGAAAAATTTGGTGAAGATACAGATCCTCAGTACATTAGCAAGGTAGATTTTAAATCTCTCGGTGTATCTAAAGTTGATGTAATCAACAAACTTATATCAGAGAAGATCTTACCTAATAACTTTTATCAATTAACCAAGTAAGCATGAGTATCAACGAGTTAAGCAATGAAGAACTATTATACTGTTACTTCAGTAATAAGGAAAAACTAGATCAATATAAAGCTATCTTTGAGGTAGGTGGTATAGAAGATATAGTTGATATTCTTGAGATAGGTCGTATAACTATCTTCAATAAGTATGATCAAGAAGCACTAGAAGAATTATTAGATGATCCTCACTACATAGGAGTTACCTCTATTAATGATAAGCTAGAGCCTATTGCTGATATGATTGAAGAGACAGACCCTGAATTGTTTAATCGTATACAAGAAGCTTTTTTAAACAGCGTAATATGAAATCTACATTCATTGTGAATGGTAAGACACAACTAATTCTTACCCCTGAAACAGATACAGAGAAGTCTTTATTAACAGCCTTGATTAAACAGTCAAGTGTTATGGTAACAGAGATAGGAGAGGATGCTGGCTATGCACGTATGTATGGTCAGAACTCTTTACTAATTACTAGTCAGGTAAAAATCCATGCAAGCGAAGAAGAAGCTGTGTAATGGTTGTAATCAGTTAGAATATATTTGGAAGAAAGAGGGGCAACAGAAGTTTTGCAAAACTTGCTGGAGTAGCCAAACAAAAGGTAAGAAAAGCATTAAACCAACTGCTAAGAAACCTCTGTCCCCTCGATCTTCTAAACAACAGAAGCTAGAAGCTTTGTATTCTATACTGCGTGTTAAGTATTTACAGCACCATCCTTATTGTGAGGCACATCTTCCCGGATGTCAGATTAATGCAACAGACATACATCATAAGAAAGGTAGAACAGGAGATCTAATGTTAGATGATACTGAGTTCCTTGCTGTGTGCAGACTATGTCATGGTTGGATTGAAGTCAACCATGTTGATGCTAAAACATTAGGGCTATCTAAATCTAGAGAAGAATGAAAGAAAAAAAAGGACGCATAGGTTTATTACGTGTTGTATCATATCAACAAGCTACTGTTAAAGAAGGTAGATATGTAGATCCTATTCTACTAAATAGTGCTTGGAGTTCTGGAGATATAATTACTAGAGATTTATATATGGTTGAACTTAAGGATTGTGATATACCCATCTGGCATGAAGCAAATGGAAACTATGTAAGATTTAAGATTAACGGTAGACATCAAGCGGTATTATATTATAATTCAAAGAAGAAGAAATGAGTAAACTAAAAGATCTAATGATGAAACATTGGGGATACGGTATTGATGTACGCGTATACTTTAGCAATGTAAAAGATTGTATGTATCATACTGCATATATACAATGTGAACTTACTCATAATCAACTTAAGCGTCTAATAAACTTAGCAGGTAAGGATCATCCAGACGGGGTTCCTAGCAAACAACCTGAACATGCTGAGTTGTATATCTACCGTGTATACGGGGATAACAAAGAGTATCAGCAGTTTGTTAAGTGTATTAAAATGACTAAAGAACAATGTAAACAAGTGTGGAGTTATGAGTAATGTAAGAGACGTGGTTCAGAATGATGCGCTACATGCTATTAATAGTAATGGTAATGTAGGTGTAGCAGTTAGTATGGGTGTAGGTAAAACTTTAATAGGTCTACGTCATATGGAGTATGTGTATTCAGATTCTCTACATGTGTTAGTTGTTGCACCTAAGAAGGCTATCCTAAATTCATGGAAGGATGAGATCAAGAAGTTTAATATGGAGTACTTGTTACCTCATATAGAATTTAGTACGTATATAAGTTTAAACAAACAAAGTTTAAACTATGACGTGATCTATTTAGATGAGTGTCATAATCTTTTATTCTCTCATGATGAATGGTTATCCTCTTTTACAGGTAAGATAGTCGGGTTAACCGGTACTCCTCCTCGTATTTCTACATCAGAGAAAGGTAAGATGGTAAGCAAACACTGTCCTATTAAGTACACATATGTTACTGATGATGCTGTAGAGGATGGTATCTTAAATGATTATTTAATCTATGTACATACCATTGATCTAGGTACTCAGAAGAACTTTATTAAGAAGTTAAAGAATGGTAAGTCATTCCCTTCCAGTGAGTTAGCTGATTACAACTATTGGAGTAATAGATTACTAGAGGCAACTACCCCTAAGGAGACACAGATCCTCCGGGTTATGCGTATGAAGAGTATGATGAGTTATAAGACAAAGGAGATATATACTAAGATGTTAATGAATACCATTGACGAGAAGTGTATCATCTTTGCTAATACTCATGAGCAAGCTGACATGCTATGTGATCACAGTTATCATAGTAGCAATCCTCAATCTGAAAATAATCTTGCTGACTTTAAAGCTGGTAAGATTAATAAGTTATCCTGTGTATTACAATTAAGTGAAGGTGTAAATATTCCACAATTAAAACATGGAATCATATTACATGCGTATGGAAATGAGCGGAAGTCTGCTCAAAGAATAGGAAGACTCTTGCGTCTTAATCCAACTGAGACATCTACCATACATATCCTATGTTATAAGGATACTGTAGATGAACACTGGGTTAAGCAAGCACTAGAGTCTTGTGATCCAAGTAAAATTATATACCTATAATCAAATGAACATCAAGATTCATCCAATTGAAAAAGTGAACATAAACAAAGTGAAAGAATTAAGTTTCAACAGAACTAAGTCAGAGTCTCACGTAAGAGTATTGTCTAACTCTATTGCCAATGTAGGAGTATTAAGAACTCCTGTGTTTGTTAGAACTAAGGCTATCAATGGTAAGACTGAGATCTACAATGTAGATGGTCAGCATTTGGTAGAGAGTTTAAAGAGAATGGACGTGAGATCCGTAGATGCTATTGTGGTAGAGACAGAGAGTGTATCTCAGATTGTAAACATGATGGCTGTACTTAATAATGTTCAACAGAAGTGGACAGTACTAGACTATGTTAATGCATACTGTGGACTAGGTAACTCTGATTACTATGCTCTTAAGCAACATGCTTTAGGTAATGGCTTTGCTGTTACATTATCAGCTACTATATTATCCGGCACTACTGCTATGGGTAAAGGCTTGAATGATGTAAGGAAAGGTAAGTTTAAAATTACAGCAGAGGATACGGAAACTGTTACTAAGAATGTAATAGAAGTATCTAATACTGTAGGTAACAATGGTACTAAGTTTCAAATGGCTTATGTATCATTCTACAGAAGTAATAGTAAGAACTATAAGCATGACCAGTTTATTGAAAAGATAAAAGATAATCAGGAAATGTTTGAGGACTTGCCACATGATACTAAGTTCATCAGTAATTTATTTTATAAACTTCACAAGAATGAGTAATGTACCTGCAGGATCTGATAATGATCCACTAGCTCCATGGAATAAGTCTGATAAACTATGTAGACAATGTGACTCGGAGCATCTAAGAGATATAATCTATCAACAAGTAATGGATACAGAAGACTGTGAAGATGACTGTATAGATGAAAGAGTTGAGGAGCTATTATCACAACAGCCTCTATGCAAAGACTGCGCTAAAGAAGAGTACTATGATTATGATGACGACTACTGAAACAGAAGTACTGGAAGAAGTACAAGTTAACCAGGATGAGGAGAGTAAGATAATATTGTACAATGATCACGTGAATACCTTTGAACATGTTATCATGTGCTTAGTTGCATTCTGTAATCATGGTTTCCAGCAGGCAGAACAATGCGCGACTATAGTACACTATAAAGGCAGATGTGCTGTTAAACACGGAAGTAAGGAACAGTTGATAGACATAGCAAAAAAATTATCTGAAGAAAGTTTGACTGTAGAGGTTGTTTAATTATATTTGTTGTGTTAGTTGTTTTTATCAATGTGTGTTGTTTAAGTTAACCAGAAGGGGAGTAGTGATACTCCTCTTTTTGGTTTATGCTACATGCTACATGTTGGTTTGTTACTATCACCTGTTATCCTGCTCCCCCTAACCTAACAACCTTATGAGAAACAAAAAGAAAACTGATGAAGAACTATTACGGATGTTAATAGATACCATGATGCTTACTGCTGGTTATCCTGATATTACCTATGATGATCTTGTTAAAAGAACTGATAACTGGTACTCTAAGTATACCATGACAGAAAAGCAACGTGCTGACTGGTTCAAGTATGGAGAAGAACTCTTTAGAAAAGAACGTAAGTGTACTGCTAAGAAAGCATATAGTAGTATGCAATGGATAGACCTTATGTATGGTCTCCGTGTACTTAAACCTCAACAAGAATTAGAAGATTAACTATGGAAAAAGAATTTGTATCTTATACCGAAGCTTTAGAGTTAGAGCAACTTGGATTTGATGAACCTTGTTTTGCTATTTACTACAATCTATCAAAAGAATTATTTATCGTTAAGTCAATAAATCCATTTACAAAAGACATTAGAACATCAGCACCAACATTCTCACAAGCATTTAGATGGTTTAGAGAGAAGCATAATATGAATCACTCCATAATTTTGCATGAAACTACTTTTTCAAATGATTATCAATATCTAGTATTATCAAATGATAATGAATTTGTGGAAGTAGGTTATATCACTTACGAAGGAGCAGAGTTAGCTTGCTTGAAAAAGCTAATAGAAATTGTAAAAACAACAGTAAAATGAAACAGACAAAAACTATCCCATTTGATTGGGAACTTTACAACAACAACCGTGATAAGTACAAGGTTGTAACTCGTGATGGTGATGAGGTAACTCAACTTACTAAGTTTGAAGGAGTAAATAATTATCCATTAAGGGGATGTAAAGCAAATTATATCCAAAGTTGGGAGTTGAATGGTAGTTATCATAAACACAATGAATCAGATAGTTTTGACCTTCAACTCCAATACGAAGAAGAGGTTTTTGAATCTTGGGTGAATTTGTATAAAGCAGATGATGGTACTTTATACACAAGTATTACTTATACTTCGAAGAATTATGCAGAAAATTCACGTAACCTAAACTACATCAAAACTATTAACTTAAATGATTTGGTATGAAAAAAGAAATCGTTTACACAGACAATTATTTACTTGTTGTAGATAATTTAAGCAGACCTGCAAAAGAAGGAGAAACATTCCTTTCCAAAGAGGGGTTTATACATACGAACACAGGTTATAATTACGGAGACAAACTTATCATCGCACACCTACCACTATCTGATGCACCTATAATTGAAGGAGTACCATTGCTTCCACCATTATCAAATGGAGATTATATTGAAGAGTTATCTAAAAATGAAGTAGGATGGTATGATAAGAATGATGATAAAGACATTGTTTTATTTATCAAAGGCTACAACAAAGCAAAGGAGAAGTACAAGTACACAGAGGAGGATGTAAGGAGAGCAATAGAAATGGGTACTGAAATAAAAGGTGATGGTATAGATGATATGTTTTTCACAGATGATGAAATCATTGAACGCTTACAACAACCATCAAGACCTACTCACTTTGAGTGTGAGATAGATAATATACTTTCATTCAATTGGGATGATGGAATTGATGCTATTGTTAATGATAATTTTGGTAATCCTAAAACAAAAACCAACTCGCAAGGTCAGATAGAACTTGCGGGGAAATACTTAAACTTATGAAAAAGACAATGATGTTTATGGCAGTAATAGCAATGGTATTGTTATCCTGCAAAAAAGAAGAAGAGCAAAAACCATGTAACTGTGGTATTATTGCTAATGACGGTATAGATAATGGATGCTACTGGTTAGAGATCCGCAATGACTGTTCAGGTAACAAGAAGAAGTTCTGTTTTGACCAAGATGTATGGCAGAGTAACTATGTTGGTGATCCCTTCTGTGTAAGTAATGAACCTGCTTGGTAACTATGAGTAAACAAACAGCAACTCAGTATCTTATTGAAGAGATAAAAAAAGATTCATTAGTACAAGCTAAAAGTACTGAAGAATGGAATGAGGTATTTAGAAAAGCAATACAACTGGAACGTGAGCAGATTATTGATGCGGATTTAGCTGGTGTGGAAAGAACTCTTTTGGATTTTAGCAAGTTTCCTAACCTTGTAGGATATTTGAAAAAAACGCTATCTCTTGTGAACAATATAAAAGAGGGTCGTGATACTCACGATAATGGTATCGAATACTACAACGAAACATACGGAGGTCAAGATGAGTCCTAAAGAAAAAGCTGATGAGTTAGTTAAAAAGATGTATGAAGTCCGTTCTGGATATGTTAGCATGATTACTTACTATTTTGCTAAACAATGTGCTTTAGTAACGGTAGATGAGATAATGGAGTTTATGAGAATGGATGATGAATATACCGAGACAGCATCCAACGCCAACTCCAAATGGGTTAATTATTGGGTTGAAGTAAAACAAGAAATAAACAAGCTATCCAGATATGAAAGTAGGTAGTAGAGTAGTATGTGTAGATGATTCTATGAGACCTGAAGTTGCTGAATGGCAACCTAAGTATTGTCCTAACTGGGTAAAACTAGATGCTAAGTACACTATTCGTGAGTTTGATGACAATGATGGTATTGTAGACGGTGTATTACTTGAAGAAGTAAGGAACCCTATGGTTTATCTTACCAAATGGAATAGGTTTATAGAACCTAGGTTTGCTGCATGGAGATTCCGGGAAGCTGAAGAGTCAGAATCCACAGAAGAAACTGTAGTATCAGAAGAAATAGCACTTGTTCTATAGCACATTAGTTTATATATTTGTAACAAAACCAATAATTATGTTCAAAGAACTACGCGGTAAACGCATCTTAGTCGAGAGACCAGAAAGACCAAAGTCTTTAATTGAATTAACTCCAGATGCTGAAGAAGCAGCAGCTATAGAGTTTGTAAAAACATTAAACAAGTTACCTGTTGCAGCAGTAGGAACTGATGTTACCAGCATTAAAGTTGGTGATATGGTTTACACTGGTATGGGTATTACTAACTGTGAGGTTATTGAAATAGAAGGTAAACTCTATTTCGTAGTACCTGAGCAGATGGTAATCATTGTTTGGTAATAATCCGCAATACAGATGCGCTGTTAGGTAGCTCCTAACACCCCCAGTTGAAGCACATTACAGGTGAAGACGTCTATCCCTGTTGACATATACACTGGGTTCTGTATTGCACCTTATTAGCCCCGTTGGCCAGGGGATCGTAAAACACGGGCTGCATACCGGATGAACTTCTAGTTGCACACTGCTCCCGTTCTCATCGTATAGGAGATAGAGTTAGCCTTCTCGACGTCGTGCAAAAAGGCAACATAGTCAGGTGGCGGAATAAAGACGCTAAGGGAGCAAGATAGAAGATCCATAAACGGATTGCTCAAGGTATAAGTGGTTGGCCGTAAGCATATGTTACACCATTATAGCCTTTCCAGCGAGGATCTTCATGCAGGGTTATCACCTGCCCTGACTACGAATGTGGTTCAAGTCCACTCGTTTACTGAGGTTATGGTAAGTAGTCCAATGGAGGTGCGTACTCCACTTAGCAATAAGGTAGAATGATGGAGAACAGTATGACAGCTTGGAAAGACAGCAACATAGCGCAGTGGCGGAATGGTAGACGCACGAAAAAGCAGGTGAGATACAGACTGCTCCAGAAATGGAAGATCAAGTGTCCTCGGAAGGCTCACATACCAGTTCGAATCTGGTCTGCGCTGCAAATAATTAAACATGAGTACAGAAAAACTAATCAAGTATGCTTCTTTACAGAGTATGGAGATTAAACCTTCTGGACGTAGTACTGATTATATTACCCCGAGTTTTGCATTTGGGTGTGGATATAACTGTAGTTACTGTTATTGTAAGAGACACGTAACAGAAGGTGTAGTATTTTATAAAAATGTAAATGATATTCTCACAGCTATAGACCATCATGCATGGTTTGCTACTGATGAGAAACCTAATCAAACAGATAGTACGTTTATTACGTATGATATTGGTTGTAATGTAGACATAGGGCTACATGCTAGACAGTTGCCTCTACGAGAAATCTTTGACTTCTTTAAGAAACATGAACGTGCTAAAGCATCTTTTGCTACTAAACATGTGATGCCTGATCTATTTAACAAACAACTAGGTTTACTTAATGATAAGGTTAGACTCCGTGTTAGTCTAATGCCACAGAAGTATGCTAGTGTACTAGAACCTAATACTCCTAGTATAATAAAAAGACTTGAGCAGATTACTATGTTACTTATAGATGGTTACGAAGTACATCTAAACTTTAGTCCTGTTATAGTGACTGATGGTTGGTTAGAAGAGTACCGGGATTTGTTTATGTTAATTGATGAGATAGTTTCTCCAGCAGCAAAAAAACAGATGAAGTGTGAGGTTATATTCCTTACACATAATGAGAAGAAACATCTCTTTAATGTAGAGAATAATCTTCCCGGTGAGGACCTGCTATGGGTTCCTGAGTTACAAGAAGCTAAGATATCACAGTATGGTGGTGAGAATATCCGGTATAAACGTGAATTAAAAGCACAGTATATACATGAGTTCAAGTCACTACACGGTGTGTTAATTCCTTGGTGTACAATACGTTATATATTTTAAAACTATGGCTGATATAAGTAAATGTAAGGGGACAGACTGTCCTGTGAAAGAAGTGTGTTATAGATACACAGCACCAGAAGGTATGAGGCAAGCATACTTTACAGAAGTACCTGGTAAATTAGAGAATAACAAGTTCTCGTGTAATATGTATTGGGGTAAAGAATCTCGAGAAATTTATGAGCAGTTAAATCACATTGTAAAAGGAGAAGGAAAATGAAAAACTTTTATGTAATAGATTCTCTACAGCAAGATGTAGAGTATGTAATCACAGAAGCTGATACAGATGATGGAACTTTGTATCAACTATGGAGAAGCACAGGATCTCAATGGTCTGATGATGCTAAAGGTGAACTATTAGTCAGTCTTGGGGATGACGGTAATGGATATAAGTTTAAGTTTAAACCCCGTGAAAAGAAACGTATAGATTATGAGGAGATAGAATGGTTATATGTTCTACTTAATCATGTACGTTTGCAAAGTAAAGATGTAACTATTTATAATGTTTGCCAGTATGCATAAGAATAAAGTAGAATTACTAGGTTACTACGGTGATGATACCGTGCATGCAAGTTCTGCATGGACTAGTACTAGTAGAGATTTAACAGAAGAAAAGGTTAACCGTATTCCTAAGTTGCTAGATATGCTAGCAAGTGAGGGACACCACACACCCTTTGAGAAGAGTAGTCTTCACTTCTTAGTTACTGTAGATCAAGCAACACATATTCATTTACTGAAGCACCGCATTGGTGTAAGTATTAATGGTGAGTCTGCTAGATACAAGGAACTAAAAGAAGATAAGATGTATATTCCTGAAGACTGGGATAAAAGATGGACACAAATACTTAGTGAGCATACTGCAAAATCAAATGCGTTATATCACATGTGTTTAGGAGAACTTACTCCTGTTCTAGGACGTAAGAGAGCTAAGGAATCAGCAAGGTTCTTTAAGACTTTTAATTCTCAGATTACTATGGATGTTATGTTTAACTGGAGAAGTTTCGCACACTTCCAAGGGCTACGCAACAGTGAGCATGCTCAAGTTGAAGTCAGAGAGTTAGCACAACAGATGTTAGACTTAGTAAAAGGTATAGAAGGTAATCCTTTTGAACATACCATTAAAGCATTCAAGCTATGAAACTTTCGGAAAGATTAAAAAAAGAAGCTGCTCAAGAAGACAATGACTTTAAAGCGTTAGCTCTTATAAAAAAGTCTTTGCGTGAAAGTAGTTTTGAAAGATGGGAAGAGTACTTACCCAGACTTATATTAAAAGGATACACTGTAGTTGAAGAAGATTATAAGTATACAATATCAACAGCTAAGTTTGGTATAGTAGATTATTTTCCTAAGGCTAACAAACTTTTAATTAGGAAAAAGAATAAGTGGTTGAACCAAGGGTATCAGTGGATAAAAACAAATTTATAATTATGAAAATAATAGACTCAGTATGGTTTGACAAAATAGGTATTGTAAAAGTAGACAATGGCTATGAAACTAAATGGTGTATTGGTTCCGCACAAGGATACAACAAAGAGATTGATGAAAAGAGAATAGCTTTAGCCGGAACGCCTATATACCCTAAGATGCTACAAAAATTCTTCAAGTCTGTAAAAGAAGTACAGAAGGAAGAAGAGTTGGAAGCTATTAGACTTGAACACTTATCCATTATTAACAAACAACTTAATCAACAAACAGATGATGACACTAACAATGATACTACTAATATGTAGTATAGTACTACTAATCTTATTTCTCTACTGGAAGATCCTATTAAAGAACTCCGAGATTGAGATGCTTAAAGAACATGTATGCTATGATAAATCTGATTTACATAATGCCTGGAATGGTGGCTATGTAGAGGGTGTTCATAGTGAAGCAGGTCATCAAACAAAAACCTTTCATGAGTGGTATCAAATGCATAAATTTGCAAAGAAGTATGGAAAATAATTCAGGTAATTTGTCTTTATCACTAATAATTTTTGTGGTATTTTTGACACTAAAATTAAGTGGTGTTATTGACTGGTCTTGGTGGTGGATTACATCTCCATTATGGTTACCCTTTGCATTAGTGCTAGTAGTAATAGGTATCATATCTATTTTTGCTTTGATAGCAGTTTTAATAAACGACAGAAATGTAGATTAAACATATGACAGACGAGGAAAAGCTAAGAATAGTACATCTTATGATGCACTTAGAGGTATGTATTCACGCATGTGATAATACCGAGAGTATTAAATGGTTTAATAGACAGAAAACTAAAATGACTATGAAGAACTTTGTGGACACAGTCCTTAAAGATCATGGCCATTTGTTCAAAGCTTTTTGGGAAACACCGGGTCTAGATATGTCTGACTTTGTTAGAACTATAACAGAGTTTGGTGAAGAGGCAAGCACTGTTCCGCTAATGGACTTACCTGAACTCACCGCAATGATTAAAAATTTTAAACAAAACAAATACGGAAAACTATGACAACAATTATTTTAGGAACTCTGCTAGTGCTATCTGTAGCAGCAGCATTTACATTTGCTATGAGAGCACGTCGTTATGAAGAACAGTTACAAGAACTAGAAGATGACTATGATACTGTTATTGATAAGTATACAAATGCCTTTCTTGAAGTCAGTGAGTTGAAACAACAAGTTGCTAAGCTTAAGAGAAAACCAAGAAAAGATAAAGGTCAACCTAGAAGTACATATAATGGCAAACCTATTACCAGTAAGCGTAAAGTTCAAGAAGGAGAATAAGGAACTAGTCATAGCTAATCAGCTAAGTAAAGTTCAGTTAGAATTATTTGTAAAGCAATTAGAAGAAGGGCAATCAGTCCTGGTTACTTATGAAGTTGTAAATAGTGATGCTTCTTATTCTCAAATAAGTAAGCTTCACAAGTGCATAAGAGAGTTGGCAACTTACTCTGGGATGTCTATGGATGACATGAAACTATATGTAAAGAATGAAGCTGGTCTTGTTAAAGGCGACAGTGTAACATCCTTTGCAGAGTGTAGTAAAGAAGAATTGAGTACAGCTATACAAGCATGTATTAGTATTGGAGATAAGATAGGGTTCCCTCTTTATTAGGGAATCCTTTCTCCTTTCTCTAGATCAATCTTAACTACCTGTGTGTGACCCTGCTTCTTAGCAGCATCCTCTATAAGCAATTGAAGAGATAAGAAAGTTCTAAAATGGTAGGCTTCTATATCAGTTTCATCTTTACCATCTGCAACTTTTTTGATGATCTCAGTTAAATGATTTTCATCTTTAAAAGGAAAGAACTCAAAGAGAAATTGGTTTAGACGGAAGTAATACTCTACAGGAAGTTCTAGTTTAATAACAGTATTCTCCTTTAGTACTTCTCTTTCTACAACTTTAGGCTCATTCTTTTCTTCAGACATAACATTATATTTTACACAAACTTATGCTAGAAAATGTAAACTTACAACAAGTAAAAGAGAAATTATACAGTAGACTTAAAGACAGTGGTTGGGGTGACTCCCTGAAAAGCTTTGTTCTTAGTAGTGATATGGATAAAATCTTAAGCAGACTATTGGAAGAGGCTAGGGATAATAAAAGATTTGTACCCCAGATCAAAGATGTATTCAAAGCTTTTGAGGTATGTCCTTTTGATAAGACTCGTGTTGTTATTATAGGACAAGATCCTTATCCTTATCCTGATGTACCAGATGGTATAGCTTTTAGTTGCAGTAAGAAGAACAAACCTGAAGTATCTCTTCAGTTAATCTTTGAATCAATTAAAGAGACTGCTATTCCTGGGTATCAAGGTGATCCAGATCTTACAAGATGGGCTAACCAAGGTGTGCTTCTCTTAAATAGTGCACTAACTACTACGGTATATAAACCAGGTAGTCATTATTTATTGTGGTCTCCCTTTATGGTAGCCATACTTGATGCTCTTATTTGGAATAGACAGGATGTTATCTATGTTTTTCTAGGTAAGAAAGCTCAGGAGTATTCTGAATTAGTTCCCTCTAATACATTAAAGATCATGCTTAATCACCCAGCTCATGCTGCGTATCAGAAAGAGGCATGGAACTGTGAAGATTTATGGAACAAGATTAACAATCACTTAATAAAACTAAATCAAACACCAATAGAATGGTAGATAAAATAACAGTAACAGTACATACAGAGTTAACCCAATATGGTGAAGTAGTATTCTCAGTTAAGAGTCACATGGGTGTCTTCAAAAGTAAGTGTCTACATGATGCTTTATCAGATGCAGATATTAAGATGACAGGTATAACTAATATAGTTGATACTACCTATAGGAAAATGCGTAGTGTCAATCACTATAATTTAGAAACTATACATACAAGATTATATGACAGAGAACCAGAAGAGAGCACAGAGGATGGACCAAGCTCTCATGATAATGCAACAACAGTTGAAGCTAGTATTCCAAACATTTCAGTCAAACGTAGAGGCAGCTCTAGAAGCAGACATAAAGAAGTTAAACATATCATACTTGAATGTATTTAGAGAGTTTAATGTTCCTTTGTCAACCCTTGTAGATATTGCTTTAGAGATATCACCTACATGTTTGATGACAGATCAGAAGTTTTCTAGAAAGAGAGCTCTAGTTGTGCCTCGTCAGATCCTATGCTATATAGCTGGAGAGATGGGTTACAAAGATAGTCAGATAGCTTACGTAGTAAATAGGGACAGGACCACTGTTATTATTGCTAAAGGTGTTGTATTAGATGCTCTAACTTATGGTACTGTTGAGTATGTAAAAACTATGCAGCAGTTTACAACTCGTTTGAAGGACTACTCAGGAGGTGACGTACTAAAGTATCTTGATTAAATTAGTAGAAAATTATGGATATGTTACAACTGTTTGAATATATAGAAGATAATAACTTAACACCTAACCAGTATTACTTGTTATGGTCTATCTATATGAAGAGAAAACCTAAGCACATTAATAACTCTCTGGAACTCAGACAGTTAAAAATTAATGAGCTTGTAGATTCTGAAATGAATCTGACAACTAAAGGTAAAGAGATGATTGATTTGATTACAACACATATCCCGGCAGGTAAGGTTGTGGTTAAAAGCTTTGATGCTGATCAGTATCTTAGTGTTTTCCCTAGAGGTAAATTACCATCAGGTAAAGCCGCTAGAGCAAATAAGAAAGTCATCAATGAGGCCTTCACCTGGTTCTTTAAAAACTATGATTATACTTGGGACACTGTTATGAGTGCAACAACCATGTATGTAGATGAATATGAGAACAAAAATTATTTATATATGAAGAACTCCCAGTACTTTATTAGAAAGAATCTTTCGGATAAGTCTTGGGAATCTGAGTTAGCAAATTATTGTGAGTTAGTTTTATCTGGTTATACAGGTGAGGATGAAGCGAATCACTTTTCTGAAAAAGTAGTATGAAGCACAAAATTATTTTAGCTTTCCTAATGTCAGTTGTACTGTCTCTGGTAGCATGGAGAGTTATCTCATTCTTAATCACACCGTTGTCTTTTGGACAATATTTATTTATAGAAATCTTCTTGCTTTCCATGCATACTTTCTATAAATTTGTACAACGCAGACTGAAAGCTGCTTCTTTTAACTAAAACCAACACATGTCTAATCAAACTCTTTGGAAGAATCAAAGGCAGGGGTATATTGACTCCTTGCACTACCTCAAGGGTAGAATGGATGGTGTCATAAAGAGTATAAAGACACCTTGGTCAAAGTTTAATGATGCTACTACAGATGGTCTTGAATGGCACTCAATGACTGTTATAGGCGGTAGACCTGGTAGCGGAAAAACTTTAATCAAGGACCAGATTATCAGAGAAGCTTTTACACTAAACCCTGATGAAGAATTCAGGGTGCTAGAGTTTCAGTTTGAAATGCTAGCAAGAACCTCTGCCATAAGACAGTACTCTAGTGTACTTGGTAAATCATACAAGTACTTGTGCAGTGCTGATGGCAAATTAAGTGAACAAGATCTAGCTAAGTGTCACGCATATGCTAAAGAGCAGGTGCGTTTCCCTATAGATATTGTTGAAGAACCTATTACTGTAAGTGAACTAAAGCAGACTGTTATAGACTACATGAATGCACACGCAGTAAAGAAAGATGATGGTCACTATGAATTTAAGAAGACTATTGTCACCTTAGATCACTCTTTATTATTAAAGAAGGCACCATTTGAAAAGGATAAGTTTGATACCTTGTATTCTCTGGGTGAAACTATTACGGAACTTAAAAGAAAGTACCCTATAGCTTTCATTATTTTAACTCAGTTGAATAGAGGTATAGATAATCCTGAAAGAAATGAAGATGGTAAGTACGGAAACTATATTCTGGAATCTGACATCTTTGGAGCTGATGCTTTATTGCAACATGCTGATACACTAATTGGTATTAATAGACCAGGTAAACAGAAGATACGCTTCTATGGTCCTGATAAGTATATCATAGAGGATGATAAAATCCTAGTGATGCACTTTCTAAAATGCAGAAATGGTGATACCCGCATGAGTTTCTTTAAAGCTCAGTTTGAAAGAATGAAGATTGCTGAGATAGCAACCCCACCACAACAAGAAAAAAGAATAAAAAGTTAAATTATGATCAACACTAGTAAGTACATTTCTGGTGAGGAACGTAAGGCTAAGGTAGCAGAGCTGAGGAAAACTCATCAGCCTGTGTTTGATGCACTGGGGGAACCTGAGGCATTATTCTATCCTAAGCTTGCGTACAAACCAGAAGGAAAAGATGATCCTCATATGGCATTCTTTGTCAGTGAGCTCAGAAGAGGTGTAGATATCTACACTGAATTTGTAGGGAGCAACTGTGACTCTGAAGATCCTGACCGTACTCTCTGGAAGTGGAATTATAATCCTCATTGGCAAGAGGAATATGATAACACAGAGGGTATAGACAATGGTCCTTTGAGATACTTGGTTCCTGTAAGTGAATTCGTTAAAGTGAAATTAATTAAAGCGAGTAGTAATACTGAAGAACTAGCATTACCAAACTTTGGTTTAGAGGATGCTCCCTTCTCTGAGATGACTATCAGAGATCTAGCAGCTATACTACTAAAGAAACCAGTGAGTACAAAAGAGTGGCTAAATGATTTATTAAAATAAAAACATGGAGATTATATTACCTACACAAAAAGTTCCGGCTTCTCAATCAAGCCCTAAGAACTTGATCATTTTCAGTAAGCCTAAGACAGGCAAAACAACTTTATTATCACAACTGGACAACTGCCTTATTCTAGATTTAGAAAATGGTTCAGACTATGTTGATGCTATGAAATTAAAAGCATCGTCAGTTGATGATATTAAACAGATAGGAGAGGCTATTAAAGCAGCCGGTAACCCCTATAAATACATTGCTGTTGATACCATTACAGCATTGGAAGAGATGTGTGTATCTTATGCGGAGACTTTATATTCAAAGTCTAGTATGGGTAAGAACTGGTTCTCAGAAGGTAAGCCTAAGTATGGAACAATACTTAACTTACCTAATGGTGCTGGATATCCCTGGTTAAGGGACGCATTCAGTAAAGTTATTTCCTATATCAAAACATGGGCACCAAGAATTATTCTTGTTGGTCACGTTAAAGATACTCTTCTAGAAAAGAATGGTAGTGACTTTAGTTCTATGGATTTAGATTTAACAGGTAAGATTAAAAGAACTACTTGTTCTGATTCTGATTCTATAGGTTATCTATTTAGAAAAGGTAAACAAAACATCTTAAGTTTTAAAACTTCAGATCAAGTTTCTTGTGGAGCTAGACCGGCACATCTAACTAATCAAGAAATTGTAATCTCTGAGGTAGATGAAAACGGAAACATCCTAAGTCATTGGGATAAAATTTATATTGATTAATTTTTTAAAAAGTAAAAAACATGATTTCAACAGATGCGTTAGCGCAAGACAGAGGACCAAGTGTACCAAAGAACATTACAGTAGGTACACAAGTATGTAAGATTAATTCTATTAAGTTAGAAGCTTCACCATTTGATAAGGATGCATTCTTTATCTATATGAATATGGAGTCTGAGCCAATGGGTGATGACTTTGAAGGCTTCTCAATGGATAAGGATAATCCTAATTCTGCTAAGTTCTTAGGTCAAGTAGGCCGTGTTAAGAGCAATGAGTATCCATACAAAGATGGTCAAACTAAAACTGGTATCAAAGTTAGCCGTGATCTAGAGATTCTAAAAGCTGTACAGGCAATTAGCAGAGCTACTGGTTCTTTGAATTGGATGGAAGCTAACAATAACAAGCATGAAACTATTGAAGAATATGTAACTGCTTTTAATAATGATGCTCCTTTCAAAGATGTGTTTGTAAAAGTAACACTAGGTGGTCGTGAGTATTTCAAGGATAACTATTCTAAGTTTGATTTGTTCTTGGTTAAACCCGGTAAGGGTCAAGTTAACATGGAACCTGTGACTGTAGCTGAGGAAATCAGTAAGCTAGTTAAGTTCAGTGAAGACTTGCACATCAAAAGAAAGAAGACAGAAAGTATTGAATCATTTGGTAATAACAATGTTACTACTTCTTCTTCTGTGAGTTCAGACTTCGAACTTTAATTTTTATAAGTTGATATAAAGGGGAGTTACCGGCTCCCCTTTTTTATCTTAATTACTATGATAAGCTTAAATCTTTTAGAACAAGGTATACATTGTGCACCCAGCTATTGGGTCTTTGAAACCTATTGTAACTTACCTATGAAACTAGCTGGTCAAAGTGAGAAGATTAAATCTATATTTAATCCATCTGAAAGAACACCAAGTTTTGTATTGTATGTAAATAAAAACCAATACTATTTTAAAGACTTCTCTACAGGCATAGGCGGAGATAAGATAGATTTTGTAATGAAGCTTTTTAGTTTATCCTTTGAAGAAGCAGTAGCTAAAATTACTAAAGACTATCAAAAGTATTTAGCCGGTAATCCTCAAGCTATAAACAGAGACATAGTTATAAAACCAAGATACTCTGTAAGTAAGTTTACTAAAAGAAACTGGACTAAAGAAGATGCTGAATTTTGGACACAGTATTCTATATCATCAAAGATATTAGAAGAATACAATGTAACAGCTATTAGTGAATTCAATCTAGTCAAAGAAGAAAATGGTAGCATAGATAATATAAGAATATCAAGACCAAACATATACATGTATTGTAGAACAGATGGTACTCCTTATAAAATATATCAGCCTAAGGCAACCAAAAAGTTTATGAAACTAAAAGATTATATACAAGGTACAGATCAGCTTAAGTTTGATCAGCCTAATCTTATAATCACAAGTTCTCTTAAAGATCTTATGACTCTTAAAAACTTTGGATTCAATGCGGAGTATATTGCTCCAGATAGTGAATCTAGTATGATACCTAGTGGTGCAATGGCAATGTATAAAATGAAGTATAAAAATATTATTACTTTGTTTGACAATGATGAAGCTGGTATTGTTGGTACCAATAAGTTTAAAGAAGCATATGATATCTTAGGAGTGGTTCTGCCTCTAAGCAAAGACGTATCAGATTCAGTTAGAGACTACGGATTAGTGAAAACAAGAGAAGTGTTATATCCATTATTAAAAGAAGTGATTAAAAAATGAGTTGGATTTATAAGAATCAGGTATTCACACCTGATATGATTCCTGAAGGTGCTGTGGGTTTCGTATATGAAATGACAGCTATCATAGATGGAAAGTCTTATGCGTATATAGGTAAGAAGAATTTTCATAGTGTTACTAAGAAGAAACTTACCAAGAAGAATACGCCAACAGACAAACGTAAAAAGAATTATGAGCGTGTTGCTAAGCTCGCGTATGAAAACTACTTCAGTAGTAATGCTACGTTAAAAGAAGCACATAAGGATAAGGTTCCTATTAAGAGGGATATCCTGCAGATATGTTACTCTAAGACAGAGTTAACTTATATGGAAACAAAGTATCAGTTTGTCAAGGGTGTACTAGAATCAGACTTGTATCTGAATGGTAATATCCTAGGACGTTTTTATAAACTTAAAAAGTAAAATCATGAGTGTATTTAAAGATGACTTGGAGGAAGCAGCATTTGTATCCTCCCTTAAGAACATGGGTATAACCGAACTTATTGCTGAATACGACGGTAGTGGAGATAGTGGTTCAATAGAAACTGTATATGGAGAAGATGACGATGGTAATGTTATACATCTAGATACAGATGTCGAATCTAAAGCAGAAGAGATGCTTTATGAAGTTCTCACTGATAATTATATCTATGATTGGTATAATAATGAAGGCGGTTATGGTAGAGTAACCATAAATCTTGATGATAAAACATGGAGAGTAGATGGTCATATAAGAACTACACAAGAAGCTTTTGCATCAGGTAACTATGGCACATCCTAATGAACATGCTAAATCATCCGTTAGAAAATGGGGTGGTGAACTAACAGATTACACACATATACATAGCTGGTTTGATGAAACTAAATCATGGGTAGGTCACAGTGACCACCGAATGTTCCGTCATCATAGTGAAGGTATATTTGAAGCTGAAAAGATCTTCGGAGTAAGCTTTGTAAACACAGCAGGTAAAACTGTATACACCAGATATGTAGGTGAACAACATGTAAAAGAAGATTGCAATGGTTATATACCTAGTGCAAAAGAATGGGTCAAAGCAGTTAGTGGTAATGAACACCCACTGTGGAGAATCAAAACTTTAAAAATAGAAGACTAATGACAAAGAACATTCAAGAAAGTATTATTCTATCAGATAGTACTTATGAAAGAGTATTAGGGATGATAACAAGTCCTGATAAAGAAAGTGTATATGTAGGTGTAAGCATTATAGAATCAGTAGACTTAGAAGAGAACCTTCCGTATATCTTGTTGCTTGCAAAAGATTGTAGTAGAAGTAACTGTCATCATGATCCATTTAAGTTTGATGTAATAGCTCCTGATGATCAGGATGTTCTAAGACCTACTTCCTTTAGTCCATCTATTATGAAACATGTAAATGATTGTGCTAATGAGAAAGGACATCTTAACTTCAACAACATGTATAATGTTATTAAGAAGAATGCTAAGACTAGTCCTGCCGCTATGCAGTTCTTCTTAGATAAGTTTTCTGCGTCATTACAGGATCATCTACTAACATGGGGCTTTGACTTTGTAAAAGAGATGGACCTCAAACTAATTCCAAAGTATGTTAAACAATCATGAAAGTCTAGCAAGGACAAGTAAAGAACTTATGTTGAAGGAACCATTCTATGGTCTCCTTCTACTAAGTTTGAACAAGAAGTGGGACAAACGTGTACCCACTGCTGGTGTAAGTAAGAATGGTGTTAACTTCCAGCTTACTATTAACGAAGACTTCTGGAACTCTCTTAGTGATAACCACAAGAGAGGTCTATTGAAGCATGAGTTATTGCATATAGGTTTCTTCCACATTCAGTGTCAAGATGAATTTCAAAATAAGAAAGTAGCAAATATTGCTATGGACATTGAGATTAATCAGTACATTGATGCAGAGGATTTACCTGAAGGTGGTTGTACTCTAGAGTCTTTTGCTGAATATAATCTACCACCTAAAGCAGGTTGTAGAGAGTATTACAAACTCTTGATGCAGGCTAAAGAACAAGAAGAACAATCTGGTTCTGGTGGAAAGATCTCTGATATGGCCGGTATGGATGACGGTGAACAACATGGTAGTGGTACCAATGTTCCTGATCATGGTACATGGAAAGAGTTTGAAGATCTATCAGAAGCAGAGAAGAAACTACTTGAGGCTCAGACCACACACATCTTAAAAGAAATTGCAGATTCTGTAGAAAAATCTAGGGGTACTATTCCCGGAGAGTTTAAAGGTATCATAGAAAGACTACGTCATGTAGAACCACCTAAGTTTGACTGGCGTAGTTATGTCAGAAGATTTGCAGGTGGTGCTAAAGAAGTATTCACTAAGAAACTAAGACGTAAAGACAACAAGAGGTTTGAAGAGAACCCAGGTCTTAAGATTAAAAACAAGAGACACTTGTTAGTTGCTATAGATACCAGTGGTTCTGTAAGTGATAAAGAAGTTAAGGAGTTCCTTAATGAGATACATCACATACATAAGACTGGTAGTGAAGTAACTATCTTACAATGTGATACTAACATTCGCAGTATTGAGAAGTACAAACCTAATGAAGATATAACTCTTCACGGCAGAGGAGGTACCGACTTTGATCCTGTGCTAGAGTATTACAATGAGAATCAAAGAAAGTATACGTGCTTATTCTATCTCACAGATGGTGAGTGTAGCACTGATGTAAAACCGAGAGGTAAAATGTTGTGGGTAATATCTACCCGTGGTGAAATTAATAAAGGTCTTCCAGGACCACAAATCAAATTAAATTAAAGTGATATGGCAAAGCAAGTACAGTTAAACACAGATGAGTTAAATCAATTTATTACTCACGTTGTAAATAATAATAAGTATCTACAGGAGAATGGAAAGATTCCTGTAGCTGTAAATATTGAAGGTGAAGCGGGTATTGGTAAGACTACTACTATCTTACAATATGCTAAAGAAAACAACCTTCACTTTGTAAAGTTATCCTTGAGTCAGCTTGAGGAGTTGGGTGACTTAGTAGGTTTTCCTATTAAGGAATTTGAAGTTGCTAAGACTACTGAGGATGGTAAGCGTGTAGCCAAGTGGATTCCTGAGAACATTATGCCACTATATATTCAGCAGAAGTATGTCCCTACTGGAGAAAAGCGTATGACTCATGCTCAACCAGAATGGATTCAAGGTAAGGGTGAGAATGGTCTCTTGATTCTTGATGACTATACTCGTGCTGATGCTAGGTTCATGCAAGCTACTATGGAAATCATTGACCGTCAGGAATATGTATCATGGAAGCTACCAAAAGGTTGGACTGTAATCTTGACTAGTAATCCTGACAATGGTGACTATCAAGTTACTTCTTTGGATGAGGCTCAGAAGACTCGCTTTATTACAAGTTACTTGAAGTTTGACATGGACTGTTGGGCTAGATGGGCAGAGCAAAATGATATTGATACTCGTTGTATTAACTTCATGTTGTTACACCCAGAGTTAACAGAGAAGCGTGCTAATGCTCGTAGCTTTACTACATTCTTTAACTCTATCTCTAGTCTAGAAAGCTTTGAGGAGAGCTTGCCTATAATCCAGATGATTGGCGAAGGGTCCGTAGGTGGTGAGTTTGCTACCATGTTTACTATGTTTATCAACAATAAGCTAGATAAGTTGGTAACTCCTAAAGATGTATTGACTAACAACAGTTGGGAGTATATCAAAGGACAACTTAAGTCTTGTATTGGTGAGGGTAATAACTACCGTGCTGATATTGCTAGCTTGATGACTACTCGTATCATCAACTATGCAGTGCACTATAGTAATAACAACACTGTAACTCAACCATTAATTGACCGTGTTACTAACTTGATTACTGATGATATCTTCAGCAATGACCTTAAGTATTATATCGTTAAGGGTATCCTTAATGGTAATAAGCAGAAGTGGTCTAAGCTAATGTTGAATCCAGAGGTAATCAAAATGACTGTAAAATAATGCAAAACAACATTAGTAGTACCTTAGAAGACTCTACTTTACCAAGCAAGCTAAGATTTGTAGAAGGATCCTTTAAATATGTTTACATGTTTAGTACGGATGACTACGGTAGTGGCATTGGTGTAACTGAGTTGTATAAGATCTCTAGTGAAAGCAGGAATAAAATAGCGTCACTCCTGAAAGGGGGTGATGCTTATACTCCTGTTTCTGGAGATAAGATTTATTTATTACCAGACTCTAAGATTCCTAGTTATAAAATCAAAGAGTATTGTAAATCTAGTGGTCTAACCATCACTAATATTATAGAGAAAGCTACTGTTATCTTAGGTACTGAAGAGAATATTCTAGATCCTGCTGAGTATGATAAGGGTATGTATCAGTATCCTAATGGTTGTATTGTAGGTGAACACTATAGTCCTTCAGTTACTTATAATGAAACTCTTGTAAACTTTATAAAGAGCAAGAATACATTTACGATAATTCCTTCTACAGGTATAGATTATCATGACATACTAAAACCGGATGATAATATTGTACTTACTAGAGCACTTGCATCACATTATTCCAGTAGCGCATATACAGATAATGTAGGAAGTCCTACTACACAATGGGCTCTTAATGCTGAGAGTCTCACCCTTGTATATAATATTCTATCTAAGAAGGTACCAGTAATGTCACAAGAACATTTTATTGAGACATGTGGTAACCAAGTATCTCTAGATGAAGACATGTATAATAGTTTAGATATGATGTTCAGTAGTCCTTCTAAAGAGGATCATCTCACAGCATCTAAAATTCTATTCAACTGTAATGTTAAAGATTCCATCTATCATGTATGGAGACTAGCTAAAAAGCATAGTTATCGCATAGACACTGGTGATAACAATAGACTTAAAGAAGCTAAACTATTTAAGTCTTTAGTAAGCTGGAGTCATCTAGAAGATCTAGATAATAGTGGAATACTAATACATCTTGCAAAACGTGGACAGTTAGCACAAGACGTTTTCTATAAACTTATCAATGAGATAGTTGATGAAGAAACAGATCGTGCTGCTAGAAGACTTGATCTAACCCATGTTACTGCAGGGATTACACCAAAGTATAATTACGAAGAATTCATTAAACCATATGGTCAACAAAATTCAAATTAACATAGTAGAGTCGTTGAATGTAAATTCAATGGGTCTTATTGAAAGTCTAAACTGTACACAGAAAGAAGTAGTAAAGTTTACAGACAGTGCTTGGCAAAACATTAGATACTTTAAAAGTTTCTATGATGAGCATGTAAATAAAACTGTAGATCTTACGGGTATTAAAACTATTTATATATCTCCTAAGTGTGAGGTATCTAGAGAGAAACTAAAGTCATTACTAGAGTCTACAGGTGCTCGTGTTATCAGAGATCCTGAGAAAGCAGACCTGATATTTACAAGTTTAAAGTACTGCTACGAGATAGCTAATACTATAACATATAGATGGTTTGCTGAGTTTAGTCATCCTAATGGTGACCAAGCTTTCATGAGTCCTGATGATACGAAGTTGTTTAAGAACTCTTTGTTTAAGAGAGATTATAATCAAGACTTAGAAGATTCTATAGATAAGATTAGTAGTAAGTATACAGCACGTCGTAGTACTTGGGGAAATGCTAGTTTTGCAGATTTTAGTATAGCAGGTACGTATATATCTGTAGAATCTATTGAGGCTAATAATATACTAAACAATCTCTTTAATGAGAATAATGTTAAAGTATATGATGAGTCAGCTCTATTAGATAAGATGGGTGAAGCAGCAATAGATAAAGGTACATATGAAGCTATCTTACAGATGTTTGAGAGTTCTGATGCTACTAATCATACTGTTGCTATGACCATTATGGCTAACTGTAACTATAAGAAGAGTGCTATATATCTAGCACAGATCTGTAGACTACATGGTTATAAAATATGGGATCATCCTACTAGAAAAACTGTAGCATTCAAAGGTCTTATTAGTTTCTTAGGAAAAAATATGAGACATAACTTCAGATTTGACTATGAAGATGTATTTAATATTGCTATAGAACAAGGTGACGTAACACCTGACGTAGTAGATTTCTTGTATGAGCTAGGTGCTGAAGAGTTTTCATCTACAACAAGTATGATTGAGCCTATAGGCTATAAGTTCTCTGAGGAAACATTAACCAAAATAAATAATAAACTAAATGATAACGGATTTCCAAGCAGAGGAGAGATTCTACAGCAAGAAGTTCAGGTTCAGTTACAGCAGCCTGAACAAGCTGATGTATGTACCGAACTCTTTTTATAAGCATTATATTCTTGGTGATCGTGAAGACAGGCTTGACTCTCATTTAATTGAGGGTCGGGCTCTTCACTGTCTACTATTAGAAGAAGAAAAGTTTAATGACCAGTTTGTAGTATCACTTGCTACATTACCTGGTGACAATGCACGTAAAGTTATTGACAAAGTGTATGCACTATCTTGCCAAGATGGTTGTGATGGTATACCTTTGTCATCTCATGAGGTAGTCATACTTGATGTTCTAAGAGAGATTAATCTACACCAAAGTCTTAAAACAGACCAACAGCGTATAGAGAAGATGCTCACTGTAGAGAACATTAACTATTATGAGTTTCTCAAATCAAAGGGTTCTAAGACTGTTATAGACCAGGAAACCTATGATAGACTCAAGGGTTATGTAGAAATCATTTTGAGTAATAACTCAGTTACTAGCTTACTTCAGTTAGGTTCTCCTAACAGTTGGAGTGAGGTGCCACTAGAGGCTGAGACTAAATTCTCATTTGGTTTAAAAGGTATCATAGACAACTATGTTTATGATCCTGAAACTAAAGTTGTTACAATTAATGACTTTAAGACTACAGGTAAAACCATTTCAGAGTTTAGAGAAACTGTTGAGTACTACAAGTATTGGATGCAAGCCGCTATGTATTATAAGCTAATACAAGCAAACATTAAAGATGTCTCAGATATCAGATTTAATTTCATAGTTATTGATAAGTACCAGCAGGTATTCGCGTTTCCTGTTTGTGCTGCTACGTTGCATAGCTGGATCTGGAATCTTGATGAGATCTTAAAGAAGGCAGAGTATCACTATACAAGTAGAAGGTATGACTTACCTTATGATTATATTGTAAATAAAGTAACACTCTAAATTATGATTAAACAGGTTCTTAGTAAGTACACACAAAAGTCTAGAGTCTTTCTCTTTCCATTATTGGGTTTCCCCAGAATCTCTGTCACTAATCCAATTCAAACTTATACATCTTGGGATGGTAGGTATGATGTTAATGACCTGAGACTAATCTGTGAATACGCCAATAGGACAGATGATGAATTTAAGAACTTTGAATCTAAGGAATTACTAGGCCATGTTCACTTTTTAGATTTTCATGAGACCGAAAATGACACGGGCTTATATGTATTTGATTTATCTGCACACGCTAGAACATGGGAGTTAGTTCATGCCGGTGGTTACTCCATGATTCCAGATGAAGATAAAGTTAAAATACGAAAATATTTCTCAGCAAATTCTTCTAGCGCGGAGCACATAGATAGTTATCTATCTCCAGAGAGATATTTTAAAGTTTATGCAAACTTATTAAATGTAGAAGAATCCTTACTTAGAGAAGTCGGTGAGCTGTGCAGTAAGCCAGATCTTAACCAAGAAAAGCTGATTGTTAAAATAAAAGATGTTCAGCTTTTTTGATCTTTAGTATATTTGAACTCACTAAAAAATTTTTATGAAAAACAGTATGATGTTAATTACGTCTTCTTGGAAAGAACAGAAGACTTTTAAAATGATTCCAACGGATATTAACTGTCCATTTGTTGAATGTATCTATGACAATGAAGTACATGTACTAGCAGTAGTAGGTAAGTCACAGAAGAATACATTCCACATGTTACCAAAGATTGATGCTAATGGAGATGTAGAATTGCGTAAAACTCCTAGCAGAGAAGGTAAACCATTTAAAGAAGAGCGTCGCTCTATTGAAACTTATCAAGAGTATTATTTTGAGGATGAATCAGAGATTGAGGAGTTCATCAAATTGTTTGCATTTAATGCAGATACTTTTGAGTACAAGCAGTATTTCAAAATAGCTGAATAGTTATGGCCAATTGGGTAATGGACTTTGAAACTTTGATAAATTGTTTCGTAGCAGTATTTACTCACTATAAAGAAGATCAAACTAAAGTATTTGTTGTGCATAGACTCCGTAATGATTTTGCGGAACTGCATGAATTTTTACTAGATAATAAGTTTGATCAGTCTTGGCATGTATCTTTTAACGGTATAGGATTTGACTCTCAGATTACTGAATATATAATCAGAGAAGGAGATGATCTAATAGGAAAAGATCCAGAAGAGATATCACATTTGCTTTATCTGAAAGCTCAGGAGACAATTGAAAGGAGTAATGCTGGAGAGTTTCCGGAGTTTTCAGAAAAAGATCTTAGTGTAAAACAGCTAGATATATTCAAGCTAAATCACTGGGATAATAATGCAAAGAGATCTAGTCTTAAATGGATTCAGTTTTCTATGGATTGGCATAATGTAAGAGATATGCCTATACATCATAGTACTTATATTGAAACAGAAGATCAGATAAAGACTATTATAAGTTACTGTATTAATGACGTGGCTAGTACTAAGCAAATTATGATGCTCAGCAAAGAGCAGATTATGCTTAGGAAAGCTTTGACTAATGAGTATGGTATAAACTTATATAGTGCTTCAGAGCCTCGGATTTCTAAGGAGTTGTTTCTACATTTCCTAAGTGCCAAGACCGGGATAAAGAAGTATGATCTAAAACAACTACGTACTAGGAGAGAACAGATTAAAGTTGGGGAAATTATACTTCCGTATATCAAGTTTAATCGTAAGGAGTTTATTAATATTCATGAGAAGTTTAAAACTCTAGTTATTGATACTAACAATACAAAAGGTGGTTTTAAATATTCCGTTACTCACAAAGGTGTAAAGACAGACTTTGGTCTAGGTGGTGTGCATGGTGCTACTAAGTCTGGTATATATGAAGCTCAAGATGGAATGATCATTATGACTTCAGATGTTACTAGCTTTTATCCTAATCTAGCTATTAGAAATGGATGGTCTCCTGCCCATATACCAAGAGATGAATTCTGTGAACAGTATGAATGGTTCTTTGAAGAGAGAAAGAAGATTCCCAAGAAAGATCCTAAGAACTACGTATACAAGATCATATTGAATAGTACTTATGGTCTCAGCAATGATGAGAATAGTTTTCTATATGATCCTGAGTTCACTATGAGAATTACTATTAATGGTCAGCTAAGTCTAACTATGTTGTATGAGATGCTATCGGATGGTATTCCAGGTAGTGTGCCACTCATGCAAAACACAGATGGTTTAGAGATGCTGATTCCTGCAAGCTATAAAGATAAATATCTTGAGATCTGTGCAAAGTGGGAAGACATGACTAAGCTACAGTTAGAACATGACCAATATAAGAAGATGATCATTGGTGATGTAAACAATTATATTGCAGTACTTAATGATAAAGAATTGAGTAAGGAAGATTGGGAAGCTGCAAAGAAGAAGACTCCGCACTATGTGTTCACAGAAAGTAACGGTAAGTATTTTGTAAATGCTACTAAGTGTAAAGGTAGATTTGAGTTTACGGATCTAGCACTGCACAAAAACAAGTCAGCCTTAATTATACCCAAAACCATTTATTATTTCTTTGTACACAATCAGGTTCCTGAAGTATTCATTCAGAATAATAGGAACATATTTGATTATGTAAAAGGTGTAAAGAAGAAAGGTGACTGGGTATTTATGGAAACATGTTTCTCTAAAGGTGAAAGACACAATAGAGACTTACAAGCAGTTGTAAGATATTATGTTTCTAATAAAGGCTGTAAGATTATCAAAGTAAACAAAGCTGATGGTAGAGAAATTCAAGTAGAGTCAGGACGTTGGCTACAGACGGAGTTTAATCTTTATGAGATTAAACCTTGGCAACAGTATGACATTAATGATGACTACTACTTGGAACAAGTCTATAAAGAAATTGAAAACATCAGCAGAAAGAAAGAAAATTCACAACTAACATTGTTTTAAAATGCCATTCAAATTATCAATGGGTGGGAGCACGGAGAGTTATCTTCGTGACTCCGCTCATATTCCCCAACACGGAGGAAGGTATAAAGTAATTACTAATGCATCTGTACTTGATACAGTGCGTGCAGAACTAGCAGCTGCTGGTTTAATTGTAGATAGAGAGTTGTTCTCTTCAAATGGTAAGGTTACAGTTGGTAACCATTATATGTCATATGGTACAGACCCAAACATTGGTATTGTATTCACATGGGTTAACTCATATGATAAGAGTACTAAGTTCCACTGTAGTGTAGGTTTGCACTTTAAAGATACTGACGGAGTAATGATTACTTCAGACATGGCTTTCTTTATGCGTAAGCACACAGGTACCGCAGATGTAGAGATGATAGATAATGTAAAGAAGCAGATTGGTCACACAGATAGTTTCTATAATGAACTACTTAGACGTAAGACTGCATTGGAATCTGTACTTATCATAAATAAAAATCAGTGTGGTGAAATCATGGGTAAAGCTTTCATTAATGATTATCTTAAAGCAGATCAGTTAACTGCTAGTAAACATTATTATGATAAGATATTCATGAAGTCTGATGATATGTCTTTGTGGGAGGTATATGTAGGATTAGCTTATTCTATTCAACATAGTCACCCTAAGTTCTATACTAGATCTCACATTGGATGTTTTGATATAGTATATAACGAGATGGTGCATACAGTTATTAGTACTAGTGTAACTCCACAACCTTCATTTCCTGTAAACATCCTAGAGACTGATCCTAATCAGATAAGTATCTTTGATGTTATTGCAGAAGAAGAACAGCTTCATGTAGATATGACTAATAACTTATTGATTCCCGGATTTGACTATGAGGAACCTACTGCAGGATCTGATTTTGATGTAGATAAAGAAGAAACTCCTGAAGTGTTTGACTTTGAGGAAGAGGAAGTTCCATTTGATACTACACCAGTACCAGATGCTTTCTATGAAGATCAAGAAAAAGTAGAAAGTTCTTTGCCAGATGAGTCAGATTTCTTTAACTTTGATAGCGATATCCTAGACTTACCAGAACTATAATAATGAACCCTGGGGGTGTGACCCTTGCATGCCCCCTTGGGGTTCTAACTTAAGATTATGAATAGAAAAGAATTTAACGCGCTAGTAGATAAGCGTAAAGAACTTATTGAATCAGTACTACAAAAGAAAGGTGCAGAGTATGCCAACGAAGCAAATGTTTTTCACAACTTTGAAGAAGGTGCTAAGTTATCTTTTCATAACAGCCGTGAGATGGTAGCATGGGAATACATGATTAAACATCTCCAGTCTATTAAAGATATGATTAGTAATAATACACCTTACTCTGAACATGTTATCCGTGAGAAGTTTGGTGATGCTATTAACTATATGATCTTAATGGAAGCTATGATGCTTGAGACTAATGGTTTACACAATAGATTCTGTGATGCTATTAAAGAAACTAAAGCAAAAGCTGAAAAGAAGATAGAAGAGTTGAATAAGTCACAACAAGAAAGAGGAATTAACCAGATGGGTCTTCCTCAGTTTCAAAGCACTACAACAAGTAAAATGAAGTTTCAACAACTACCACCTAATTATGATGAGTGGTATTATTCCAGTTATTAATATGCAAGATATAATTAATGCAGTAAAGCACTTTCATGATGCATTCGGACAACACTACGCATCAGAACCAAGTTTAATCAAAGAAAAAGAATACCAACTAAGACATGATCTCCAAGCTGAAGAACTTTTTGAATACCTGCTCGCATGTCGTGAACATGATTTGGTGGGTATTGCTGATGCTCTTGGTGATCAGTTATATATACTTGTGGGCACCATTCTTAAACATGGTATGCAAGACAAGATTGTGGAAGTCTTTGAAGAGATTCAAAGATCTAATATGAGTAAGTTGGGAGAAGACGGACTACCTATCCTAAGAGAGGATGGTAAAATTCTCAAAGGTCCTAATTATTCTAAGCCAGATATTAAATCTATCCTAGAACAAAAAAAGTAAACCGTTAAGTTTACTTTTCAGATGATATAGTAAGACTATAAGTTTACCCTTGACCTCGGTAACGCTTCATATAGTTCTTACTAGTTTTTAGTTTACTTGCTTTCTTTTTAGCTACAACCCCCGGGCGCTTCTTACGAGTGCCTGCGGGTGCGTAGTTATTTTTACTAGTATTAACCTTAGCCATTACTTTTTCTTTTTCTTAATTGAACCACCTTTCTTCATACCAATTGGAGGTACACCTGATGCTGCCATACCTGCTTTCATACCCAGTTGTGCAAGTTGCTCAGGAGGTAAACCAGTTTGTTGAGAAGCACCACCCATAATGTCACCGCCTATAATCTTACCAGTAGCTTCCATATAGTTATTTCTTCCTTGCTTATATCCTTTAAACAACTTTCCAATACCAAATAAAGCTTTTGGTAGAGGCTGTCTTGCTTGTTTAGCAATAGCGTCCAGATTATTATTATCTGGTTTCATTGATTTCTTCATTACTTTTTCTTTTTTGAATACATTTCTTGCACCTTATTTAATGCTGTTACAGCTCCACCTTTTTTATAAGGAGTTTTGTAGTCATCTAAAATGCTCTTATTTTCTTTATTCTTAGGTTCTTTAAAACCGGGATCATTAGTCTTAGCTGGTTTAGGTGCCTTATCTTTAAATCCAGGATCATTAGTTTTAGTACCCCCACTAGGTTTAGTAAGTTCTACAGGTTTTGCTTGGGTAGTAGTAGTACTTCCTTTTTTAGGATCATTATTAGAACCACCGCTATTATATTTTTTTATAGACTTCATATACTAATATAGTTAAGATCCGCAATATAAACAACCATCATCATCATTATCATCATACCAGTCTTTCTTTTCTGACATAATACGACGTACTTCATCATCTACTTGTGAGTTAGTCCAGTCCGGATTCATAACTCTAATCTGTGCTCTTAAAAAATAAAAATTGCTATCCATTAGTTCGTTAATATTAACAGTGTACCCATTACTAAGGTACTAACAGCTAACCCTAACGTCCAATTCTTATAGGTATTATTTTTAGTTTTTAACACTTCATTATCAATAACAAGCTTATTATAGTCTTCTATAAGTGTATTATAATTATTACCTAGTTTTTTACAACCAGCTACTGTCTCGTTATATTTAGTTGTTAATAACTTAATCTCTAAGTTCTTATCAGTTATACTTTTTTCTAAATCTAGGATTATACTATCCTTTAGAAGTACAGCATTAGAATAATAACGTAAGTCTACCAGGGCAGTAAGTACAGCACGTTCCTCTACAGGAGTAAGAAATACCCCTGACTGTCCATTAATTACTAATCTTTGGGGAGTAAATTGACCACATGCTGTCAAGCTGCTCATCACTAGCATGCTTAATAATATTAACGTCTTGGTCACGTTTATTCTTGTTTTCATTATCTTTATCTTTTAAGTATTTGATATGGATTACTCGTAGACTATCAACATGTGCTAGACTATCATGTAAGATTTTCATCTCAAGAGAATCTTGGGTTAGACTATCCAGTGAGATCTTTTCTTTCAGTTGGTTAGTGTGTATCTCTAGACTACTAACTCTACACATTTCAAAGACAAACACAGTTGCCACTATGCATATAATAGCTACAAGAAGAATATTTTTTAATAGCTGTTCTTTATTGTCCTTCATTGGGATCTGCTGGTTTTTGGTTTTTCTTATCAAATATCTTTTCAATAACTGTAAGTCCTAAACCTCCACCCGCAATCAAACATAAAGCATCAAACATAAACTCTGGAGTAATGTGATCACTATTCCGGAATGTAGCAATGTATGTAAGAATAACTACATTGATTAGTGTAAAAATAGCAGACGCTCTTTTAGAAGAGTATTCAGATTTACTGCTTAATAATTCCTTCAAAAATTTCATATTTGTATGGTATTGATAGTCTCTTTCTTAAATTAACAATAGTATCTCCTTGGATCTCAGTAATCTGTTTTAGTATCAAGTGTTCTTCTTCTAATTCCTTTAAAGCTTTCTCAAGCTCTTTGTATTTTTGATTTATAAGTTCTGCTTGTTTAGCAGTCATTATAACTACTGGTACACCAAATTCATCCGTTATACTATACGGATATTTACTCAGAGATTGGGACCTGCAAATCCCAGTGCTCACCAGCAATACTACGAATAGAATCAGCTTTTTCATATGCGTCAACAGTTGTTTCTAATATTTTTACTTCTTTCGTAAGTTGTTGGTTTTCTTGATGTAACTCATCATTCTGTTTTGTCAGAACATGATTTTCTTTTTCTAACTTTTCATTAGACTCTACTGTGTCTACGTGTGTATTTCCAGTAGATACTACTAATGACATTACACTACCTATTAGAGCGGTAATCAATCCTAATAGTACATATAACTTTTTCACTTTTTACTACCTTTACTTAGTATAATAGTTTCTCTTAAATCTTTAAGAGCTTGTGTATTATTCTCTAGAGCATTCTGTAGTTTATGTGAGTCTTCTCTCATATACTTTGTAAGTTCATCTTGAAGCTCATCTACTTTTTTCTTAAGTTCATCTTCAGATGCTAGCTGACGCTTTAACATAAACCATAATACTGCACCTAAACCCAGCACGATAACACCTAGTGCACCGTACTGAGTTAAGGTTTCAAATACCCCAAATGATGGAACTTCTTGTAAGAGTACCATTTTAAAATTCTTTTAAAAGAGTGTATGTAAACTTTTTAAATCCTGACTTCTTACACTTGTTCAACAATGCTGCAAACTCTTTAGGATCATTAAGTACTTGACAGCCTGCAGACCATTTGTCTATAAGCTTAGATACAAGTTTTTCATTAGCTCTGTGAATGTTAATACCAAAGATACCAGTCTCTGTTACTGCAGATTCTTCAGCCACATCATTCTTGTTACCATCTCTATAAACAGTTACAGGAGCACATTGTGTTAATGCTTCGTACTTACCTTGATGTAAACCAATTTGCCAGCAATCATCCCATTGTCCGGGTTTAAGTAATGCTGCTCCTTTTGGGTTAAGTAAGTTTTGCAACCAGTGAGTACCAGGATTTGTGGTACAGGTATACCAGTTAATAGTATCTCTTTCTATTACGGCAATTAGGTCATCAAACTGATTCTTAGCATTAGCATTTGATCTGATACCTACTAAATGAAACACTGGCCAGTCATAACCGTGTTTGTTGAACTCTGCTTTAAGTTCGTCTATTGTATACTTTTTCATATTAATATTCAATTAGAGTATAAAAGATTTTAACTTTCATACCATATTCTACATTTATGTTAACCACACTAGTTGATGCAATAGCACTAAATATTCTAAATGTTATTATATTATCTTCTGTATTCACTGGATTCTCAACTTGTATAATTTGTCGAAGACCTACTTCAGAATCAACATAATCAGTTCCTGTTGTAGCTGACGCAAATAATTTAGCACCAGGAGTAAGATTGGTAATATCTAATGTAACAGTAAATACCCAAGCAGATGCAGGAATACTAGGTGTTGTACCACCATATGTAAGTTCAATTATTCCATAGTCTGATGTTTTTTCAAGTGTAACAGGTACATTTGTAAATGCAGTAAATGTACCACCATCTGTTACTTGTACAGTAGTTGGATTATTTAATGCATCATAGACTGCATTTACATGTCCAATGCGTGCAACTTGAGCATCACTAGGCTTAGTGAAATACTTTTTGAAGTTGAATATATTGATAAAACTCATACTCTTAATTTACAAAAGATTAGGCACCTTTCCTATTTAAATTACTAATAAAACTTTTAGTAGCCTTAACAGGATCTACGGTATCTCCTGTAAATCCAAACATCTTAGCAAAGTAGTTAGCCATCTTAGCTCCACCCTCTTGTTGGTAAGTATATGGTCCCACATCTCTCTTATAGTAAGCACTCTCATCCCCAGTAAGCAAGTTAATACCTTGACCTAATATTTTTACATAAGACTCTATCGTAGAGGTTACAGCCAAGGATTCAAAATTTAAAAAGCTTGTATAGGCAGAAAGTCCCATCTTTGGTAGAGGCACCCAGTTTAATTGTTCCTGTCTAGTCTGTAGAGTAAGTGCCAATAAGTTATTTGAGATGTACCCACCCATGTTAAACGGATGTTCTGGATCTTCAGTAGTCTTTACAATACCTAGGAAGTTAAGAGGAAGTGCTCCTGATTTCTTTCTAAGCTTCTCGTATTTCTCATCATCATCTGCATCAAATCCAAATAACATACTGATCATCAATGTCATAGCTATCATAATAGCAGCATCCATTAAGATTCTCATGAAGGCTTGCTTCTGTTCTTTAGTCATAGAACTGAAAGATGCACCTCCAGTTTGAATACCTTCTTTGATAGTTCTGAATGCTTCTACATAGAATCCCATGTATGTATCATTAAGACCCGCATCATATCTTGCTTTAGGATCCATGACACTACCTCTGAACTGGAATCTGTTCATAAACATTCTCATAAACCATCTCTTCAAGAACATTACTTGCCTATAGAGTAGATATCTGTCAGCCTCCGCGTAATCAAACTTACCGAATGCACCATTCAAGTTATTACCTACAGCTTGAATTTTATTTCTGTAAGCTTTGAAGTTAACTCCTTCTGGTCCCCAAGATGGATCTACTCCCTCTTTTAATTGAGCTTGACCATTTACAACTTCCCATGCTTCAATGTAAGGAATCATAACTGTCTGACCGTCAATAACTTGTGGAACTTTTTGTGAGTACATCATTGCACCAAAGATGCTATATGATGCATTAAGTTCTGTCCACTTACGTGTATTAGTTAAAAGCCCTGCAATCTCTGTAGCATCCTTTAATCCTGTACGTGTTAGGTTCTCACCAAACTTGTCTTCAAATCTTGCAGAGGTTGGATCAAATAATTCTGTAAGCTGAATGTTCAATGACTTAGGTCCGTACTTGTATATTTGGAAAGAGGTCTCAGCCATAGTTTTGTTTGCCCATACTGTACCTTTTGCAAAATCACGGTTGTTATAGAACCTACCTGCAGCTCCCTCAATCATACCCTGGATTCTAGCACCCATAGAGTTCTTGATAGCTGATGGAATATTCATAGCAAAGTATCCCAATGCAGATGTATGTAACATGAAGCTAGATAAGTTGTTCACCCACTTGTTATCTGCTAGCATACCAGTCTGATTCTTACCCTCAAACTCTCTTTCAATAAAGTTATCAATAGCTTTAGAACGTATAGTTTGTCCCTTCTTAGTGATTTGCTTTTCCAAAGATCTGTTAAGCATAGCACGCTTACTATAAGTATTTACTTCTTTAGCGGCATTAACCGGATCTTGTAACACTTGTTGTAAAGCTCTAGCCGTAGGGCTCATCTCACGGAGTTTCTGATTCTTCTCTAGAGATAGCATATATCTCATAGTACCCGTAAGAATATCCAACGATGTATCAACTAACTCTAGACGGTACTTACCTGTCATAGGAATGTTAGATATTCTGTCATCAAATAAGTCTGTGTTTACAAACTCTTTTTGTTCTTGAGCATTGAATCCTCTTTCAAAGTCATCCGCTCTTCCTTGCCAAAATCCTTTAACCTTATTTACAAATACAGAGATAGGGTTTTGCTTAACTACGTTTCCTTCTGCATCAGTAAAGTCTCTTGACTGCAATGCTTCCAAATTAGATTTCTCATATCTTGGAATCTCAAGTCCCAATCTTTCTTCAGGAGCTTTATCTTCTTGCATCATCAAATGTTCATCTATAAGCTTGATCAAAAGATTATATAATGCAGGGTCACTATCTTTTACTTTAAAGAACTCATTCTCAACATAAGTTGTGTCTTGAGTTCCATCACTGTTTCTAACATTAAGTTTTGGTAACCAGTTGAATCCATCCCAGTTAGCTTGAGTTATATCTCCCGCTGCAATAGCTTCTCTAATAGTTACTTTCTTAGTTACAAATCCTGCTGCAGGATCTTGCTTAACTTGGTATCTGTAATACTTTGTAGTTGGTACTCCTAGTATATGTCTTGATGTACCATCAGGATTAATAATCTCTGTGGTCTCATAGTGCTCAATATTAGAAGGTCTTGTTACACTCCAAGCTGCAGTTCTTTTATACTTTGTTTCTGACTGACCAGATTCAGCATTGTAGAAGTTTTCTTCAGTATGATTTGCATCAAACCATTTTCTAAATTCTTCATTGTTGTTTCTTAATAACTCTACAAAGTTGATGTTATCAAAGATGTCTATGTTCTCTAACGTAAACTCTTTGATACCCATATTCATAAAGGTCTGCTTCACATCATCAGAAAACTCTGAGAAGTAACTATTAAGAACGGTAAGGTAATCATCTGTTGGGTCATTAGTCTGAAGTCCTTCTAATTGCTTATACAGGTTAAGCATCTTATCATAAACCTGCTGTTCTTTTTCCAATGCTGCTTTAGCATCTGCAGAAAGATTCTTACCTTGTCTTTTAATTCTTTTATCTATAAGCTCTTTACGTCTAGCATATTCTTGTTGAGTTGGTCTTTCTTCTGACTCACCAGACATGAATGCTTCTCTCTTTTCACTAAGTCTGTTTAACTCACTTTGTTCTAGTTTAGTTAAACCACTTCTTGTAAGCAACTGTTCTTTAGCTGCTTTAATTTTATCTTCTAATACTTTTACCTTTTCTAAGATGTCAGGCGTCATTTCTAAAGATGCTGGCTGACCATCTTTATCTCGGTACTTAGCAACAAGCAATGCTCTTTCTTCATATAGTTTAGCAAGCTCATCATTCACTAAAGGCTGATTCGCTAATCTTAGTAAGTTCTTCTGTTCCTCCTTTAAAGTAGAGAGTTGGTCATATATGGAAGCCCGTTGTTCATAGAACGTAGGTTTAATTCTAATTCTTGTGTTTAGCTTTAACCAGTTATCTATGTGTGCTTTGTATTCATCTGAGCTTGGGTCAATTCCCTTATCTACTAGACTTTGACCAAAGTTTAAGAAAGCATTTTGGAATACTCCACGTAGAGGAATCTCATCATACATATCTTTACCCGCCTTCTGAAACTCTTGAAGTCTTTTAGCAATCTCAAGTTCTCTTCCAACTTTCATCTGACCTCTCTCATCCAACAAAGAATATAATTGTTTCTTTCTTCTATGGAGTACTTCAAGCTCTTGCATGTATTCGTACTGCTCATAGTCTGAAGCAATAGCATTGTTGATGTTACGGATCTCTGACTCAATTTGGTCTAGTTTATGTCTAGCCTCTTTACCAATATCATCTTTCTCTAATAAGTCATACTTAGCATAGTACTTATCAGTAAACTCCGTGTGCATATATTTTCTTTCCCATGCACGCTTCTGGTTGATCAGGTCTGTAACTTTCTGATAGTCTTTTGTATCTACAGCTTCTTTCTTAGCTTGTTCTATCTTAAAGTTCCACTCATCAATATCTTTCTTATAGTGTTTCCATGGATTAAGATAGGTGTATGCTTGGTAAGGTTTGAAGGTATCTTTATCTCTACCACCTACCATATCTACAAACGTAGTTCTCTGGCCTAGCTCAGCTATATTCTTAGGGTTAAATCCCGCTGCTTTCAACAGAGGCTCTAGTTCAGTAGCGTATCTGTTAGCTTTAAGTTGTGCTTTAGTTTGTACATCTGTAAAGTTGTTCTTCACATACATGGCAAATCCAAAAACCACAGGGTCTTGGTTATTCATGTATCCTTCTAAGAATGAATTAAGAGCATGGGCATCCCCAAGTTCTCCTTTCATAAGAGATTCTATCTTCTCTGGAGTTAGTCTTAGTTCTTCATACTCACGCTTGCGGGCTTCTATAACTTTCTCAGGTGCGTTCTTACTTTCTAAGAACTGAATCATCTCAGTATACTTTTGGTCTATAGATTCCTTAAGAGGAATAAGAGTATCATAAATGATATCTCTGGTACCAGCCATATATACTTTATTGGTAAATACCTTAGACTGCTTTATGTTAGCTTGAATCTTGTTAATAGTTTCATAGAGCTTACTGTTAGTAGTAAGTCCTGCTAATGTGAAAGCCTGGTCATACTCAGTCATAAACTTCTGTAATGTATTAATTACATTGTTCATGTAGAATACAGCTTGTAAGTTCTCTTTGTTATCAGGATCTTTAGATAACTCAAATAGCTTTTGGTTAATCTTAAGAGTTACCATCTCTAAACGCTCAATGCTATTAATAAAAGCAGTCATCTTAGCACGCTCATATTCTATAGACTCAGCGGCAGCTCCAAGAGGGGATCCGGAGATGGTCTGATATCTACGGATAGAGGAAAGAATCTCACGGAGGTCAGAGCGGTCATACTCATCACGTAAGAGCTTAGCAGCTAGATCATAGTCTTTGTTTCTCTCAACAGTGTTTACTGTATCCTGAATAACATCAAACATGCGGTTAATACTATTCTGTAATTCACCAGCTCTATCTAACCTACGTAGGTCATTAAAGTATTGAGTATGATCTCGCACATAGGCAGCAAAGTCTTCATCAGTAACAATATCAGTGTTAAAGGAAAACTCAGTGCCGGCTTCAATCATGCGAGCTAACTCTGATAATGGCGTATTGGCATTTATAGTCTCAACAGCAACCTTACGTCCAAAAGCTTTACGTAGTAATTGTCTAATAGCGTATAGGACTTTACCAATAAAGGTCTTGTGTTCAGGAGTTAAGTTCTTTCCTAGTGCTTCTAGGTTTACAAGGTTAGATAGGTGTGTTACTATCACCTCTTCCTTAAAGTACTCGCTGTTCTCCTCAAGGTAATTATACTTCTGCTTGATCTGTTCTACTAGCTCAGGGTTACTATTAAGTACTTCTGAGTACATACTATCTATTGCTCCCTTCTGTCCTGATCTAGCTATAGCTCTTACAAATGGGTGAACAAACTCGTGTAGTGCAGACTGTGCATCTATGTAATCTGTTACTAGATATACCTGTCCTCCTAAGAAGAATGCTTTATCCCCCTTTCTATATTGTAGCTCCTGTGCTAAAGATGCCGTAGCAGCCACTGCTTGGTCTTCAGTTACCATAGTATATGATACTCCGAACTGTTGTTCAAGCTTATTAGCTATGTCACGGATTGCTCCTATAGACATAATCTTATTAGCATCTTCCGTTGTTACCTCTATGGGTTTAGCAAATACTGAATACTCTGGCTTTGATAGAACATCTCTTCCAAACCCTTCATAGTTATCTACAAATGGTTCTGCCTGAGACATCTCCAAGAACTTACCTTGTTCATTCAAACTAGGTAATAGTTCTTCTGGAGTCATCATAGGTCTATTCTGCATCTCTGCAGTTACAGCCTCTCTCCAAGCTGTAGCCTCATCATATGCATTTTTTATAGCTTCAAATTCCGGGGTTGTGTTCTTACATGCCATGTTATATACCGCAGCTTAATGCTTCTTCTTTTAGTTTATTAAATAGTTCAAGTTCATTCACTCTCTGGTTACTTTGTACCATATTGACTATCGTATTAGATCCAAGAGAGTTAGGATTTATGAATCCAAATTCTTCATATAACCTCTTAGACAAATATACGAAAGTTTTAGGAGCCGGACTAGTTTCTAGTACTTGTCTATTAGGATTTAATGGGTCTCTACCTATAAGTTCTTGACCATATCCATTAGCGTCAAATACTACGTCACTGTCTCCTAATTTGTCTACAATCTTCTGAATAGCATCTTCTAAAGCAAGGATGTTTTGATCATATGTTTCATCAGTCATGATGGATCCCGGAATCAAAGTACCATCTTTTTTGTAAACATTAGGTGTATACTTATAAGGAACACTACTATAATTTGCCGCACCTAAGCTTACTAATGTAGTATTGGATGCTTTGAAGTTTGTAGTGTTTCTTGTTGCAGCTCCTGGTTTCAAAGCTATACCCGCGCCTATAAATAAAGTATCAGGATTGGCCTTGACTATCTGTTCAATAGCCACTGGTGTAAAAGTTTTAGCATCAACACTGACTACCTTATCTCCTTCTGCAATAGTTCCAGGTATAGTAAAGGTATTTAATCCAGTTCTTTGCTGTTTACCCATATCTAGTACAGTCTTAGGAGCTACTACAGGCGTAGAAGCAATTTGCTGATTCACAGTAGTATCCACCTTAGTTTGTTCATCTCTTACTTCCATAAGAAGTTTAGGAAACTCTGTACCCCACTTACCTTTATCTTGTGTATGTGTAAGAGTAGCATTACCTGTAGCGAGAAGTTTTTCAAGAGCACTTGGATTTTGTTGGAAGGATTCTTTTAATAGATCCTTCATTATTCTTGAAGAGTTAGCGTCCCATGCTTTTATATCCAGCTCTTTAATACGTCTTCCTTGCTGTCTTGCTAAGTTTCCTGATAAGTTAGAAAATCCTTTTTTATACTCTTCGACTGTTACATTTTCATCACCATAACTTTGACTTTTTTGTGCATAATCTAACTTTGCGGCTTGAAATGCCCCTTCTACAGTATTATATTTTATACCTTTATAAGTAAATGGTCTCTCAGCAAAGTTACTTAACTCAGCATTCTCTCCTGTACCAGCATAGATGTTAATCTTAGTTTCTGGTCCAACTTGAGTAGCAGGCTGCACCACCTCAAATTCTATAGCATATGGATAGTTACCTACATTCTTATCAGTTACAGATTTTTCCCATCCTTCTTTTTGCCATGTAGTATCTTGATACTCTTGAGTAAATGGAGCAACTTTATTAATCTTTGTATAAACCTGTCTGCCTGATTTATCTGTCATTCTGATAACCATACCTTCAAGTTGAGATATATCAGTTAGACCATAGTCTTTAAGCATTCTAGTAATATCAGTTTTAGCTCTAGTAGTTCTAGTTCTATCTCCAGATATAATTAAGTCCATTGTAGATTTACCTGCAAACTGTGCCTGCATTTTTCTACCACCGTCACCATCTTTAAAGTTTTGTTCTATAGGTGTTAGAGAATCGGCTTTAGCAAAAGCATCAGACGTAGGTTGAGCAGCAGGTTGAGCTTTTTGTACTACAACAGGAGTAGCCGCTTTAGTAATACTAGTTACAAACTGATTGACTGCTTTATCAGACATCTGAGGATCAGCATAGAACTTGTAGTTAGCATCATCAAAGATTTTAAATCTAGTAGAAGCTGAAGTTCTCTTAGATTGGTTAGCAGCTTTGAATGCTGACAAGTAGCTATCTAAGATTAATTCCTGCATAGATACACCTTTGTATGACATACCTTCTACTTTATCCATTAGAGAAATAAAATTGTTTATAGAAGGAGTGATCATCTTAGCAATCTCTGAAGGATTAGCCGCACCCAACAAATTAAATGTACTCTTAGGAGTAGTTGCTCCTTGTATATAGGCGTATGTGCTAAATCTAGAGAAGAACTTTGCAATGTTATTTGCATCTTCAGATGAGATATTAGCAAACTTAGCTTTGATTGTAGATGCATTAGAAAGCTCAGCTATATTTTCAGCATATAAAGTTTTCTGTTCAGCTGTCAATCTGCTATCTCTAAATACTAAGTTAACAACAGGATTTTTATCATTAGACATATTCTTATCTAATGCCTCCATAATAGGATAATACTTACTCAAAGTTGGGAAAGCTTGCTTGATGTTCATGAACTGGTCTGCATAGCTATTAGCCCCATAGAATAAATATGTAGGTAAGTTCATGTTATCCATTGCAGCATTCTTTAGGTATACTTCATATGCCCAAACTGCAGCAGTAGCATTTGCTTGACTTACTTTAGATTCTATTTCTTGTCTTGTTTCATCTGGAGTTTGCTCACTGATTTCAGCTTCAGCTTTGAATAATGCTTTGTTGTTACTACGGTATAAATCCTTTATAGTAGAAAGCACACGCTTGTACTCCTTAGTTTTAGAAACTGTATCAAAGCTATACTCACTAGCATTACGTAAACTTTCTCTTTCTAGTAAATACTTTTGGTATAGCTCCGCACCTTTTTGTTTATTAAACTGAGAGAATATCTTTGGCTGTAATGGAGCAACATTATTTTTTGTAAGGTATGAGTAAATTCCTACTGCGCTAGCTGAGTAACCCTCATTAGCATATGTTTCATTTACTGTATTAACATCATAATAGATTATACCATCTTGTGATAAAGCGCCTCTCTTTAAGTACTCAGCTCTCTTTAAAGCTAATTCATTACTTACTTCTCTTCCGCGATATACTTTACCAATCTTAAAGCTATAGTACTCATTTTGGAATAAGAAAGGAATAATCTGTGTTCTGAATGCTTCAATAGCTCCATCTGGATCTCCAGCAAATGATGTTCCTCTAGCAATATATCTTCCTATGTTTTCTTCCTGTAGATAATTATTCATCGCTGCAGAGGAAGTAACCGGGAAGAATGGCTCCCATAATTCAAGCATAAAGTCTTGTACCTTAAAGCTTCCAATAGGAGAGTTTGTAATAATAGCCTCAAAAACCTCTTTATCAAAACCTCTTTCTTTTGCTGCCTTAGCTTCTTTCTCAAGCTTAGCTCTTGCTTCAAATAAACTACCACTACGTGTAGTGTCATAGTTCATAGCAAGTTTGATTTCAGTAAGACCTTTAGACATTTGTTCTAGCTCCAAGAAATGCAAGAATGTTTTTCTATCAGCTTCTGTATACTCACCAGTTCTATTAAAGTCTACAATGTTATCTGTTAATTCTTTCTCTGTAAACAAATCAGCATCAGAATCAGAAACTGAATCTGCTATCCTGTTAAAGATTTGCCACTTATCTGGTTTTCCTGTAAAGGACTTTGCACTGGTCATCTCTGCAGCATCCCAGTTGAAACCAAACTTAGGATCTGTAAACAAAATAGAGTTTCTTGCATCAACAGCATGTTGGTTTTCATCTGTTTCCTTATTGATTAGTGGAGCAAAAGGACCTCTTCTTAATTTAGATTCTTTTACATATTCACGGATCATAGGTTGTGATACAAACAATGCTGCTTGCTTAAGAGGTACACCAGACTGTACTAACAACAATAAGATGGGAGCAAGTTCTTTATTTCCTTGTAAGTCAAAGATCCACTCATCTTTTTCTACGTCTACCCAACCATTAATAAGCTGTGAGAAGACATCAGAAATCTTATTCTCATTGTTTACATCATACATGTGAGAAAGAGAGATTCTGTCATTGATGCTGTTATGTGGCATCAAGATTCTATTCTTTAAATAGAATGGTTTTCTTTCTTTCTTAGTATCACCTTCTGTAGTACTAATCTGTGTTGCATCAGACAAGTAAGCGCCAATACGGTTAAATATAGTATTGTATGTGTTATCTACCGCACCTAGTCCCAATGCTGCTTTACCTACAGCGTTATAATCTAGCTTGTAGATATTATATAAAGGCTCGTATATTCTAGTGGCAGAAAACTTAGTTTCATCACTAGCAAATCTATCACGTGAGGAATACTCACGAGTCATCTTACCTAAATCTTCAGCAATAGGTTTTGCAATGTCAGTACCATTAGGGGTAACCAAGCTTACAAAGTTTACTGGATCAGAGATAAGATCTATTGCAGAATACATTAAACTATTCTCCAAACCTTTGATAGACAAGTCATCTGTAGGTAAGCTTATATCAAATGTGGTATTAGCCTCTAGGATTTCTATTATCTGTTTATCTTCTGGAGTTAAGTTATATACACCGTCAGTTCCCTCAGTAGCATCTAAAACAATGTCTACATTTTGTCTACTAAAATCTAATGTAGGATTATTACTTTGTAGACTAGATAAGAACTTATCTGTTAGTTTAGCCTTGTTAACTCTCTGACTAATGTTAGGCATCTGAATTGTCATCTTATCAATGTCAAAGTCAGATCCAGACTTAGCTACAATCTCTGCAGGAGGAATAATAATATTACCGGCTTCTTCTGGCAAGAACTCATAAACTTCCATGAATTCCATAGAGTTCAATCCTTGTACAGGAATACGAACCCCCATCATGGTAATCATCTTTCTGTTATCACCTTCATTTAACCACTCTTCATTTTTGATAAGTTGGTTAAGAGCCTGTAGTTTTGTAATGTTATTAGCTTCAGCAAGATCTGTTACAGCTTTCAAGTTGAGTAACTTTTTAAACTGTCCTTGTAATGAGATCTTTACTTTCATAGCCTTGGTACCAGAAGCATCTTGCTTATAGAAAGGAAGATCATTAGTACCGTATGTATCTAATTCAGCTTCAGTAGCATTCTTAAATTTACCTGCTGGTTCAAATCCGGCACCTGATACTTGAATAAGAGCTTCACCATTAACTTTCTGACGGATCAATCTCTTGTTAACTACAGCTGTAAGAAGCTTTTCTATCTGACCTCTGTAACTAGACAAGTCAAAGTTTACATTGGGAGCATTCTTAAGATCATTAATGAATTCTAATTCATTGTCTGTAATCTCTTGTCTAGATAATTGTTTCTCAACAAACTCTATTAGCTTCTTAAGATCTGGAGTATCTCTATCTTTCCAACCTGCTTCTAATACAAGTTGTTCTTTTAATTTATTAGTAAGAAGAGCTAGTTTGCTCTCATAAGTTTTAACCTTCTTCCATATAGGAGATTCCGCTTCTTTGTCTATTACTTTAGCCCATGCGTCAACACGCGCTTGCTTGTCAGTAATCTCTGGTTTGAAATCAATAGGTACACCATTCTCTACTATACCTTCTTCCACAAGCTTACGCAACTGAGTAGCAAATGTAACTTTACCTTTATACTCTGGAGCAACCTCTGTTTGATCCTTCATATAGTCAGCAAATACCACGTTAGGTGTAAACTTAAAGTCAGGATTTGTAACTGCTACATTGCGGTTTTCATTATCTATAAAGGTATCAAACTTACTATTTGTGCCTATAGTAGTGATCTTAGAACCTGATTCAAATAAACTATAGTCTATTTGTTGTTCTACCATCTTATTGTGTAACTGCTCTAGTTTTGTTCCTTTGATTACAGTAGGAATAAGAGGCATCAATGAGAACTTATGGAATGCGTAAACAGGAAGACCTTCTGTTGCCAACGGTCCCCAGTACTGCATTTTCTTTACAGGGAAGAACTTAGCTACATCCGCTGCAGATACATCTTGACCTGCTAAGATTTTCTTATATAACTTCTCATGAGTATTAGTGTCCCACTTATTCAAAGACTTCATTAAAAGTCTGTATGCATCAAAGCTTATCCAACCCTGAGCATCACCTTCTTTCATTGCACCATAAGCCTCATCAAATCTAGCTTCAATAGTCTTTTTAGCTTCAGCAATCTTTTCTGCTGATGCGTTAATAGCTTTAAGTCTTTCTTCTTCTGCTTTAACGGCTGCATACGTATACTCTTTTAAGTATTCAGACTTAGTAACTTTATCTTGGAATACAGCTGATCTAAATGTGCCATCATAAGCTCTTTGTTCTACAGCATTACCTTGATACCATTCAGACTGAGCATAGTTACCTCTTCTGTTGTTTACAAAGTTTTGGAAGTCCACACCAGTTCTTGGGATTTCTCCTGTAGAACCTATACCTGCATTACGCTTATGGAATTCTTCTTTTAAATGGTTATATAAAGCAGGGTCACCATAAAATACAATACCTGTCTCTACGTTATGAATATACTGATTAAAAGTAAATGCTTCAATGAGTGATCTCTTTAAGTCATCTCTGTTGATATCAGATACTTTTTCATCTTTTCTTCTAATTTTATTTCTGATAGCATCAAACAAATATGGGCTATCCATAGCATTAGATGCTTCTAATAAAGCCATACTCTCATTAACAAGCTTATCTAAGTACTTATTAATTTGAGTATCAATTGAATTTAGCAATTTTACATCTGAGTCTAAGTTTTCTAAGAATTGCTCTACAGTTGTAATGCCTTTTTCTTGAAGCTTTAAGATTTCAGATTTCTGATCTGCAGTCAAGATATCATCAAACATCTGGAACTGAGATCCTGTATCTGCTAATGTAACAATCTTACCTTTAGCTCTATATAGAAGTTTATCTTTAGCTGATTCTTCTGTCTTAGCTTTATTGATTCTTTCAAACTCTGCAGCTAAGTAACCGCGCATAGCACTGATAACTTTAGATCTTCCAGTACTAACTCCCATGTTATCAGATCTAAACTCTGTAGGATCAAAGTAATGTTTTCTTTGGTTATCAGTCTGTCCATCTCTAGCACGTACAATCTGATACATGAAAGTTGAACTCTTACCTGCGTGACGCACTGCTTCAGATGTTCCGTATACAAGGTTCATGTAAAAGTCTTGTAGGAACTTAGTAGTAGGATCAGAGATAGATGATTTAATACCAGCTAATTCAAACTCTTCATCACGGATTTTACTTCCGTCCATATCTAAGATATTGATTCTAGCTGCAGTAAACTTACCATTTCTGTCTGTAATACTACGTCTCATCTTATCAGCACTATTCATGTCATAAAGCTCATCTAATAAAAGACTTACTTTAGACCATGAGTTTCTGCCTGTAGACAAATGGTTCATTCTAGAAATACCGCCATTAGTTGTATTCTGAACTACATCTCCATCCTGGACTACATCTTGGAAGTTAGCACCGTCATTCAATGCATCAGCCATCTTGGTGATGGTATTTGGATTACTTCTCTCATACTTGGTTTTACCCATAGTAGTAGTAACTGTACTATTAGAGAAGTCTCCACTCCAACGCAAATAAAACTTACCTAATTCTTTCTTAAGTGTATTACTAGCATCTAAATTATATTTCCCTTTAGATTCTGGTGTACTTAAGTCTTTAAATAAGTCATTTACATTTTCTATAACAATAACATCTTTAGCTCTACCAGCTGCAATCATGTCTTTGTTATACCTACGTATAGTGTTAATCTTAATTGCCAATCCTTTGATCATATTAGGATATCCTGTTGCAGGATCCTGAAGACCATTGCGGACTGACTCTACATCAGGCATAGTAATACCCAATGCTTTTAAGAATTCAAAATTTCTTTTATTATAGTTGCTATTGAACTCAACCATAACAGCATCCAAATCAAGATAGTTTCTTCCTGTATTCGGATTCTTTTTAATATAGTCAGTTGTGTTAGAACTAAACTCAGACTGCATCTTACTATAAACCTTACTAGTTTCTCTACTAGCTTCTCCGGGTGCTACAGTAACTCGTGCAATCTTATCTGTTTTCTTAACAACATCATTACCTTGAGCGTCTTTAGTAGTAGTTTTTTGTCTCTCAACAACAACATCAAGATTGACAACATTAACTCTAGGCATAGTAAGGATCTTCTCAATACTACCCCACATGCTACTTTCTAATTCAGTCTTTACTTCTAGAGGACTTCCTACTTTGTTTAAGAACTGATCTACAACTTGGTTAGATGCTCTTAGTTTATTTAAAGTATTATATATCTCTACCGCATTGGTTGATCCTTCTGTCAAGTTAGAAAGCTCATTAAAAACTTTCATTCTTTCTTCAGCCTCAGCAAATCCTAGATCATTAAGAATAGGTTTATCATTTTTGTAATCCTCTAGTGTCTCATACTTACGTATGTTAGACATTACATAAAGAAGTTTAGGATCAGCTAAGTTTATAGCTGCTATTTCATTGCCAGCTTTATCAGCATATTCACTTCTAGTTGTGATATCTTGTTGATCTGCTTCTTCTTGGTAAGCTGTAAATCTAGACTTTTCATAAGCTCCAATTACACCTAAACCATTTTCAGCATATTGAGAATCACCAAAGTTATTTACTGCCCAAGTAAGAAGTTCTATTTTCTTTTTTAACTGAGCAGGGACTCTCTCTAGCTTAGAGGCTCTTTCGTTATACTTATCTAATTTTTCTTGTAGACTTTGTTCTACAAACTGATATGTAGATTTTCTAGTAACTTTATCTGTTAGAATTCCTAATGTATATGGTGCAGTACCTTTTCCGGCAATGCGTGCTTTATCATTTAATCTATCTATAGCTTCTGACATAATAGAATCTATTGTAGAATAGATAAGATTACTCTCAGCATTACTTAAGTTCTGAACAGCATCTGATTTTCTAGTAGCTTTGATTTTATTAAGTCCTTCAGAGAAGCTTGCTTCCATTTCAAAGTTAGGAGTACTTAAGTCACCAATACGCAACTTCTCAAACATCTCAGAGATATTCTTATCTGCCTTTGCGTCAACTAAAGTTTCTTTTGTAGAAGAACCTCCAAACATATATTTCAATGCAGAATATATAGCATCAAAGATTTTAGCAATTACACTTTTCTTATCTGCTGTATAAGCTCCTTTACCATCTTTAAGCATGTGCTCACGGAATTGTTCCGCCAACCATTCTTCTGCTTGTAGTTTAGTTGCTTCAGAGTACTTAACTGAGTTCCCCATATAATCTGAGAAACTACCTTTCTTTTTACGTACTTGATTATATAACTCTTCTCTCTGAGCATTAGTTAAAAATACTTGAGAGAATCCATGCCATGCTTCGTGATATAAGTCTGAAGTATCAGCGCCCTTCCATAGTGTAATACCAGACTTAGTCCAAGTAGCTACACCATCAGATGTCATGTTTACAGCATTAAATGCTAACTTCAATGGAACAACATCACTTAACTTTCTACCATCAGCAAGAGTTATTCCCATATACCAAGGAATAGCTGCATTCAACTGTTCTCTTGTAGCTTGTAGATTTCTTTTCTTCTGAGTATCTAACATGTTGAAGATATCAGAATCATTCAAGTTGTTAGCAATGTTATCTAAGATATCCTTAGCACTCTTAGGTGAGTTTTGGATATCAGAGTTTGTAATGTTTTGCTGAGCTTGTTGTACAGTAGGAGACTTCTTAATTACTTTAACTTCAACATTATTTTTATCTAATGCTTTTGCATCAAAAACTCTACGTCTATTTAAAGGATTTCTATCTTCTGTAGATTTATTTATATCTTCTAAAGGTACAAATCCTTCTTTTGTTTTAACTACAACTTCTTTACTAGCTCTATAGGGAGTACCTTGATCTGATCCTGAAGGAAGAGCATTTTTGCTCATAGTCTGAAGCTCTACAATCTCTCCATCTTTTAAGTTATCAAAAGCTTCTTTAGCTGAATCATATACTGTTTCAACTTCTTGAGCTTTAGCCGCTGTAGATACAGAAGCTGTTTGAACAGCTTTACTTTTAGATACAAACTCTTTAAAGCCTTGTATATCTTTTTCAGAACCAAGAATTAAATTTTGACTGGCTTCTGGTAAGATATAGTATGACATATCATCATCACGGTTAACAATAAACGCATCATAACCTTGATTTATAAAATGCTCTTGAGCTTTTTGTTTGTCATACTCTCCTTTTGCTACAGGTCTTGCAACAACTTCTTTCCATTCGTCTACAAGTTTATTATTCTCACCTAGTAAATTAAATTGTTTTTTAGAATTTACTATGACTCTTACTAAGTTTTGACCAAAGGTTCCTGTAAAATATTCACCGTGTTTATCAAGTAAGTATACACCAGGACCGTATACACTCACTGTACTAGGTTCTAATGAAGAACCTTTTATATCTCTAACATTGGTACCGTGATAAAAAATATTATTTAAGGTGCTTTCAGGAAATACACTTTTAAGATAAGCATTATATTGCTCAACAGTTCCTATACTACGTATTTGAGGAATACTAGCATAAGCTTCTGCAACATCATTAGGAACTACTTTCTTAACACCAAGGGCTCTAGCTACAAAGTTATCTCCAGGTGTGAAAGTAAGATATGAGTTATATGGAATAAAATCTCCATCTACAATGTTCTTACCTATACCGGCATTCTCTGTAACAAACTCACTATAAGGTACAATCTTCTCAGATAAGTTGAATACACCATTAGAATCTGTAACTGTAAACTGGCTAATAGTCTTAGCTGCGTTCTTGTATACATATCTACTAGGAACAATGTTACCTGAAGAGTCTTTAGTTTCAGTTAAAGCTTTTACAATTTCTTCTTCTGTAAACTCTGTTACAGGTTTTCCATTTAGGAAATATTCTCCTGTCTTGGTGTTATGTCCAAAGCCTGCGTCTGTATTTAATGGAATATAAGGAAATAGAATGTAAGATTTTTGTTTAGCTGTTAGCTCTTGACCATTTCTATTAACCTTATTCAATAATAAACGTGCTATATTTTTAGCAACTTCAGCATTGAAGTTATTCATTAAGATAGCTACGTCTTGCTGATATCTTGGTACACGTAGAAAAGGTGCACCAGACTCATTAACTCTATATTCTAATGTAGGATATAAGCTTCTAGATAATTTGCTTAAAGGAATAGTTTCTTTAGAACCATCTAAGAATCCCATGCCACCGCCTGTAATGGCAGAAGTAATCTGATTTTTAGCAGGATTTTCTTTAATGTAGTCAAGCATCTCATTTAAGAATGCTTCTTGTTTCCTTAGTTCAGCTTCTTGATCTTTATCCTTTGGAGCTTGTACTTGTTCTAATGATGTGCGTACCGGAAAGTACACAGGTACACCATTATCAGCATTAGTAACCTTACCATTCTTATCAAAGTAAACTACGTTTCCTGTTGCATCGGTAATGACTTGTATATATACTTTGTCATAACCTGATGCTAAAGACATGTTATTAAAAGTTTCTCTTGTCGTCTTAGGATATAGTTTACTAATAGGAAGTCTTTGTAAAGGCATCATAGTAAGATGAGCCCCACCTTTTATTCCAGGATAGTTCTTATCTGCAATAATAGCTCTTTGCACTTTATAGTATAGTGCCATCTCAGGATCCTTGACATTGTTCTCAGGGATCTGATTTTCTTGATCTGTTTGAGCTTCTTGACCTGTTGTAGCAAACAATGTTGCTGGCATAGCATAGTCTCTTACTGTAATCCAGTTAGGAGCATTTTGCTCAGCAGAAGATTCAATTTGAGTTTGAGTAGCTACAACTTGTTCAGCAGCATCTACTGCTTCAGCCATACTTGTATTTAACCCAAGATATTCAGATACTTTCTCTAATGGATTTTCTTCCCAGTCTCTAGCTAATCTAGATGCATCATCTACACTGTATCTTGTATCTAAGAAATAGTTAGAAACCTTAGTAGATGCACCATAAGCTTGCTTAATCATACTAGGCACAAGATGTGCATAGGCTAGAGCCTTAGAAGCATCTTTGGTCTTTGCCAAAATACCATCATATAGCTTTTTAGCTATAGCTTTTGGGTCAACTGGTTTATTCTCAACTATTTGTTTTTCTAATGCAGTACGTACATACTTATAGACTTTTAACAAGTCTTCGTTGTTATCAATAGGACAGAAGCTCATAACTATAATTTAAAGCTAAATTTGGGTTTTAACAAGGGTCTATCTCATCTAATGCAGAATCTTCATCCGTATCTATATCTTTCTCCATTTCTCTAAGAGCATTTTTATCTAAGTCAGCAATACTAGCTTTGATATTCTCTTCAGCTGTTTTCTGCTCTTCCGGAGTAATTTCGGGTTTAGTTTCTGGGATAGTCATACCTTTAGCAAATATAGCTTTAATACTTTTAGCATAGTCAGAAAAAGTAAGAATTTCGGGTTTGCCTTTAGTACCTACAGGTCTCACACTCATTCTACCTCCAGCATCACCGTTTCTTTTCTCATAAGAGCTTACATATAATAAAGTTCCATCATTGGCTATAAGAATGTCACCTTTTTGAATATTATCAAAGTTAGGTTTTGTTTCTAAACTCTTTTGCTTTTCATCTAATAGATCTGAAAGCTCATCAATAGTTACACCTAGATCTGCAAGCTGAGCATTAGTCATAAAGCTTGTTTCATAGCGCATTGCATATAAATTAGATAAGCTAGTAATAGCGTCAATCTGATCTGTTAAGTTCTGATCTGTAACAGTAATTTTAGAATTCTTAAGTTTTTCTTTTCCTGTTAGTACATCTAGAATGTTTGTAGCATCTGTAACCCTATGTGTTTTCGTTGCACGAGCTCCTAATTCTTCAGCTCTTCTTTCTTTAATTTGAAGAACATCACTCTGAGCATTGGCATAAACACTTGATTTTGAAGGAGTTATAACTAAATCTAGTGGTGTACGAGGATTATTTAATAGTGATTTAGAATGAGATAATACAGTAATACCCGTATCAGCTAATGCTTTCATACCAGTATTATAAGCTTGATAAATAGCTCTTGAGTAAGCATCAAAATCTCCAGGTTTTTTATTTGTGTTTGACCAGAATTCAGCAATCTTACGTGTTGCATTTTCAGGTGTAATATCTTTAAACTCAGAGAGACCTGACTGAGCAAGAGCTTCTGTTATAAGGTCATCTCCATTAATAATAAATTTACCGTCAGCTGCATCCGCAATATTCATTCCTGGAGATACATAAATAACTTTACCTCTTAGGTTAGGTACTACTGGATTATTATCAGAATTAACCTCTTGTTCAAATAAGTCTAACTGTTGTCCAGGTTGACTTACTGGATTATATCCAATAGTGACAAAAGTTGAATCATCTATTTTATTTTCTTTTTGGAATTTAGCAAAATCTAAATTTTTACCAAAGTCAGATTTAATAAAATCTTCAATAGCTTTATCAGTTTCTATAAAGTCTGATGATAAAACAAGAGTATCTCCTTCATTAAGGATCACTGTAAAATTATCAGTTGTAGGACTACTCACATAAGGTTTACCATTCATAACTGAAAACATATAACCTTGTGTTCTAGCTGTAGTTGATAAACCATGCTTCTGAGTAACATTACCATTTTTGTCTACAACAAAGAATACAGTATCACCTACCTTTTCAATTGAATAACTATTTGGTCCAGTCTTTACAGCTTTTATCGCTGTAGCTCCTGCTCTAAATCCTTTTCTACCAGATAGATCTCCTTTTGTTTTAAAGGCATTAATGATTTCACTTACAGTACTTGTGAAAGCTCCTTTTATATTAAGTCCATTATTATTTAAAAATTCAACGGCTTCTTGTGATGTAATATTTGGATTCTTTAAATACTCCTCATATAATAAGTCCATTAGACTTTCTTCTGTTCTTCCTAATAATCTATTGATTACAGATCTAGATGTTTGTGCTGGACTTTGTAATATCATACCTTCACCACCCATACCATCAGCTACAATAAAAACACCATTTTCTGTATCAACATAAACAGCATCTTCATTATTATCTGTTTGACCTTGCTTATTAGCTGTAGCAAAAGTTATATTTCCTAATGTTTGTATAATAGGTGTATTTGTTTGTATTATATCTGTTGTACCAGTAACCTCTTGTTGAGGCGCTGCTTTTCTAATATCATTATCTATGATATTTCTAGCTTGCTCAGGTTTTAACTTATCAATCTCTTCTTGTGAATATCCAAGATCTTTAAGTTCTTTTTCCATCTGTCTTGTAATCATCAATGGAATACCTTGTTGAGCACCTTTCTTGGTACCAGCTCCAATAATCTTTACAGCCTCATCATAAGACATACCTGTAATATCTGTAGAGTTATAACCTAATGCTCTTAACTGAATCTTTTGTTTCTCACTAATAGCTTGTGGTCCGGTTTCTCCGGGTGCAGCTGTAGGTGTTTGTTCTTGTTCAGTAGGTTGAGTACCTTTATTGTAAGCATTAATCAAAGCTCTAGCATCCTCACTATTCTGAATCCATGCATCTATGTCAGCGGTTTCTCCTGTATAGACTTGAGTAAGGATAACTTTTAGATCCTCGGGCATCTGATCAAATGGAGTACCTACACTTACTTTAGAGGCAGATGCTTGAGCTGCAGCAGCTTTTGCAAAGGATGTTCCTGTAGGATCAAACTTATTAGATATAAGGGCCATTGCTTGAGTAAGAGCAGTATTGTTATCTCCTCTAACACCTAGCAGTTTCTTAAGTACGTTTTTAATAGTATCTAGTAATTCTTCCCACAAATTCTTTTCTGTATTCTCTACAGTAATATTCTCAAGCACTTGTTGGAATACTGGATTATTTAGTGCTTCAGAAACAAAGTCTGATGCATTATCTAATCCAAATACTTCCTGAGAATCATAACCCAACTGAGCTAATGCATTTGTTACACGTCCTTCACCAATAGCAGTCTTTACTTGCTCCATTAGTAAATTGATCTTAGCTTCAAACTCAGCATCTTGAAGTGCTGAATCTGTAATCATTCTTGCTATACCACTAAGAGCAGAGTATTCAAATCTAATATTACCCTGAGCATAATCTTTAGTAGAGAATCTAGGATCTATAATCAAACCATTAGTAGCATCATAACTACTATTAGTTCCATGGTTCATATCCATAAGAGCTAATGCATTAGCATCTACGGCAGTGGCTAGCTTTTGAGCTAGTTTCTTTTCTACTTCAGTTGACTTATCAGAATTAATAATATAGTTTAAAAGATCTAGTACTTTAACTGTACCACCATTCTTAGGATCAAATCCTAAGTCTCTAGCTAAGTCAGCAATAGTTCTGTTGTCATCTGCGTCTTTAGCAGGAATCAATCTTCCAGCTAAGTTTTCTACTTCACTTAAAGGTTTACCTGATAATGTAGTTCCTGTAACCTCTTCATACTTCTCAAGTAAATCAATGATCTGCTTATATCTAGGATCACTTGGTGTAATCAAAGTAAGTTTTTCAGAATCTAAGAAGTTGTTAGGTACAACACCGTCTTTTATAAACGCATCAATATCTTCAGGATTAAAGAATACTTTCATATCCTCTAGTGCATTAAAGAAATCATTTTGAACTTCTCTGTTCATGAAATCCTCAAGCTGTTTGCTCAACTTAGCTTTTGCATTAGCATGAGCTTGCTTAAGAGTCTCTGACATTCTTTGACTAGACTGTGCAAAGAATTCTGGATCTAAGAATTTAGCAACTTGCTCAGACATCTTAGATGCATCATCTCTAAGTTCAATATGATCTAGGATACCGGCAAAAGACTTTTGAATATTATCACTGTTAACAAAGTCACCATTCTCATTAGCAATAGCTTTTACATAAGCTTGATATGCATCATAAAGCAATTGTCTATTTTCTGAAATGAAGTTTGTTTGTGGAGATGACATATCTTCTTCTGATGCTGCAGATTCTCCTACTAAAGCTAACTTATCTTTCTTAACGTAATCTCTTACTTTCTCTCCTTTCTCATTAGTAAATTCAATTTGAATTCTGCTAGAATCAGAAGCTTTAACTACTTTAGCTTTAACTACATTTTGTCCTTTCTGTAATTCTACAACTGTACCAGGCGTAAACATCTTACGAGTGTTACGCATCTCTTCTTCCATTTCAGGTTTTAAAGCAGCTTGCTTAGCTTGATCATAAGAAGATCTATAGTTAATCATAGCAGCTCTAAAGTCTTTTATAGCTTGTAATTGAGATTCACGTCTCTTGCCTTTTTCTTTAGCTGCTAAGTCTGTAGACTCACCATATGTCTTTGCTTCTAATTCTAATCTTCTAACTTCATCATCCAATAATCTTTCATCCAATAGAGATGTAATTCTACCAGCTTCTGCAGCTTTTAAAGGTGATACTTTATTTAAGTAATCAAATACACCTTGCATTCTTTTTGCAGCTCTATCAAAAGTGTAATCACTAAAGATTGCCATCTTTCTAGTCTGCTCAAATCCCATCCAGTCAAACATCTCATCTGGATTATTTTTATTGAATGGGTTTCTATATTTCTTATTATATGTGTCGTATCTCTCTTTAATACCTTCAGCTCTTGAAACCGCAGAATCTATACGTCCATAGATGTCTTTATTAAATTCATCTGCCTGTACATTAGACTCATCATTGTTACCAAATGCTGAAGCCATTTCTTCTGGCTTAAGATTCTTTAAATCTTTAAGTTGATCAGTAAACACATCATACATACCATGTTGTAGTAATGTATGGATATGATTAAACATTGAGTCATCTTTAGCATCATTAGCTGCTTTCTTATCACCACGTCCTTCTGCATCAGCACCTAGATTAACAAAGTCATCCTGCATCTTAACATTCTCAGAAAGAGCATTTGCAAACTTAGCTGGGTCATTTACTATAGCAGTAAGAGATTTCTCTAAACGAGTTTTAACTGTCTCTCTATTCTTCTTAGCTTCTTCCATGGTTTTGGTACCCTGGAAATAATCTTTAGCATAACCAAAAGCTTTACCACCTTGATTAAATGCAAGACTTTGAATTGGACCTAAGGCGCCTCCCATAGCAAAGCCTGACATAAATACTTCAAGACCTTGTCCTGTTTCACCTAGTTTACCAGATCCAAAACTTAAAGCATCCCAGATATTAGCTTCTGCTACACGACCACCATTCATATGTTGATCCGTATAGTGCTCAATAAGACCAGCAGACAATGACTCTTGATAAAGTTCTTGAGCACCTTCTGCTAAGTTAGCGGATGTGTATCTTAAACTACTACCTAAGATTTTCTTAGGAGTCATACTTTGACCAATGGCTTTATAAAAACTTCCACCATCAAGTCCTACAACACCTTTTAAATATGTACTTGCTTTACTTTTATCAAGAAGAGATACAGTTTTACCACCACCTTTTACTCTATTAATAGCATGCATGAAATCAGATCCAGCATCATCAATTACATTTCTTAATGGTTTAAATCCTTTAAGTGCTGTATCTAATACAATCTTATTAGATAGATAGATACCACCTATGTTACCCATAAAGGTTTTAGCTCCAGCTTCTTTAGCTCTGCTTGCAATAAAGTCTGCTTCTTTACCCTCAGGCATTCTACCTTTCTCTTCGTAGAAGTCATTAATAAGTTTATTAGCAACTTCATTTTGAACCATACCTGCTTCAAGCTTTGCTTCTGAAGACACAGCATTGATAGCTCTTAAATCTTTAATACCAGCGCCTACACCTTGTTTAATTAAAAAAGATTTAGTTACAGCATCAAGTCCTCCATCAGCAGTCTTAACAAGCATTTGTCCTTTCTCTCCTACTTGTATTCCTCTAGCAAATTCAGTTAAGTTTTCTGCAGGATTAATAAAGTTAAGAGCTCCTTTACCAGCGCTAGTTAATAATTTTCTAGCATCATTAATTTTATCAGCTGACTTGAATAAAGTAGCTAAGCCTTTAGTTAATCTACCTACGTTCTGTGCAGTTCTTGTTGCAGCTAATACGCCAGCACCTCCTCCTGATCCTACTGTAGCAAGACCTAAAGCAACTTCTTCCATTGCTATCTCACCAATAATACCTACAGTATAAGCACTATTTAAAAAGAAGTTTGTAAAGCCTGCACCGAATCCTTCTTTAGAACTCATACCTACAGCCATAGCTTTCTCCATCTCCCAAGCTGAGCCTGTATCTGGAGCAGAAGACATTAAGCTTCCCCAGTTCTTTAGCATACCGGAAGCTCCTGTATATGCTAAACCTAGGTATTGACCTTTAGCTCTAGCAAAGTCATCAGCCCATGTAGAGTTATTATTATAAAAACTTTCGTTATCTCTAAAAGGAGAAAAGCCTAACTTTTTAAAATTACGATGATTGTGATATCTATCAAAGTTTTGTCCTGTATGTGCAGCATTAAAGCTTACACCTTTAGCATACGCAAATGGATCATTAGCAGATGCTAAATTAGCTGTTAGATTAGAGACTTCTCTTTCTAAGAATTCTTTTCCGGAAAGCTTAGTGTAATCTTGAGGTTTAACTTGATTAGGACCTGATACAGAATTACCCGTATTCATTATCCTACTTGCCATAACCTGTTTTACAGTAGGAGTTAACTGAAAACTAGGAACTCCAGGCTTCTTTAATTCCTGGAGTTGCGCATATTTATTCTCATCTCTAATCTCGGCCATTCTCTTATTTTTTGCGGTTTGCTCTGATGTTTGCTTCATTATAGGCAGCAACATGATTTACAAACACGTCATCTAACATTTTTACAAGTTGATTCAAATCTGTTGTTGGACCTAGGGCACCAGGAGCAAACATAGGATTTATATCCATCAATGAAACTTCTTCGTATTTTCCATTGTTATATACTTTTGCTGTAGACTGAATACTATAATAACCATCTTTATCTTGCTTAATAGTAGCACTTCCGGCATTACCATAGTTTCTATCTATCTGTCCTCTTAGGTTCATCTTATATTCTAAAGCAGTAGTTTTATGTTGTTCAAACATTAAACCTTGAGCTTTATTCTTATCCATTACAATAGTAATTGGTTTACCGGCAGCACCGAAGGTTCCTGCTGTAACACCTTGTTCTTTTGCAGTACCAGCATGTTCTTTAGAATAGTACTGACTAGGTGTAATTACTACTGTTACTTTATCATCTCCAAACTTAGATGTATAGTAAGTTTGCATTGTAAATCTAGGACGGTCATCTTTACCTAGAGACTTCTTAGGACTAGCATTTAAAAAGTCAGAGAATATTTCTGATACAGCTTTCTGAGCAGCTTCATCATGCTCAAGCTCATCCATATCTTTACCATCTCCAAACATAATTGTACCATTAACTTCTCCTCTATCTCCTATCAAACGTCTAAGATCTTTAGACCAAAAGTCAGCAGCAAGTTTATTACTAAATGCATCTACACCACCAGCAACGTCAGCATTATACATAATACCTTGATAACCTTTCATTGTAGTACCACCCATAGGTTTAGTAGAAAGTCTTAAATTCTCATTTACTTTACCTTCCTTATAAGTATCCCACATGGCATCTTTCAAGTCATCATAGATATCAGCAGCGTCATCTCTCATCTTACCAAATCTACTTTTGCTTGTATCAAGTACTTCACCTTTTGCACCTATAGTTTGAGCTGGATAATCTCTTGTATTATTCCATTCTTTTTGTTTTCTTACATACTCATTGATGAATGTTTGTTTATCCATCATGTAACCATTCTTATCAAGTGCTTGACCTGCCCAGAAGTTACCATTAGACTGTAAGTAACTTAAAACTGTTTTATCATTATGCTTATAGGCTTCATTCACATCATCCTGAATCTCCATTGCTGTTTGTAGATCTGAATATTTCTGATTTAATGTAGCTTGGAAACCATCATAGCCAGTACCATAAAACAATTGTTTTGCATCTTCAGAATTTACAGCATCTATAATACTCTTAGTAGCTTTTCTATAATTCTTATTGTCTTTAGGATCTGTCTTGAACTTTTGTAATTCTTGATTTCTTACATTAGCTGCAGCATTACTGGGATCAGCTGATGCACCACCTCCATTAAAACTATAACTACCATCAGCATTTTTAAGAACATAACCAGTCTTTTTAACTCTGGTATATTTGTCTTTACCTTGAAATAATTCTACACCAGCTTCAAAGAAGTTAGCAACATCTCTACCTATAGAACCAGCTGCTGCACTAACATTATCCCATGACCAAAAGTCAGCAGTAGGTAAATTACTTCCTTTTGAAAAGGCTTCATAATCATTACCCCATTTTGCTTTCTCTTCAGGAGATAACTCATTCCAGTCTTCATAATATGTTTGATCCCAAGTACTACCTTGAAATTCAACTTCTTCTGTTTCTACAATACCTAGATTTTTTTCAATGAACTGTTTAGCTTTTGCTTTTTGAGCCGGTGAACTTTTAGGATTTTGTAGAACATTATTATTGATTGCTTTAAATACTTCTTGAATCATAGAATCAGAAGCAGCTACAGCATTTCCTTCTGCAGTAGCCTGTTCTTTTAATATTTCAGTAGCAGCATTTAATGTTTCTTCAGGTGTTAAAGAACCGGATATTACTCCATCATTTAAACCTAAAGACTCACCAATTGTAGCTTGTTCTTTTGCAGCGGCAGCATTTTCAAGAGATTGTTTATAGTCCATCTCTTTTAAACGCAACTGATGCTCATAGTTCATCTTCCACTCTTCATCTAACTTTACTTCTTCCTCCATAGTATTAGTAGCATAAGTTTGTGCTGCTAATACCATAGTATCTGTATTAAGATTATTAGCACGGATCATGTCCGCCTTTCTTCTAAGTGTCTTAATATCTGAAACTGAATTTGTAGTAGGATCTAGTAGACCAGCTAGTTGATCTTGTTTTTGTTTCTCACCTGCAACTATAGCAGTTTGTGAGTCAATTCCCATAATAAGATCTATAGGACTTGTATCAGCTCCTTCTGCTACACCATGATTCTTTGCATTTTCTTCTACAAGAGCTTTATCATTTTCTAAAGCCTTTTGATCTTGTGCCAATTGCTTTTGACGCTCTTCATTAGACTTAGCTTCTGCATTAAGAAGATTTGTAATGTATTCTCTTTCAGCTGCTTCTTCTGAACCTAGTTCTGCAGCTTTAGACATTGTGTAATTCTTTCTGTCAACATATGCTTGAGTCTCAAACATCTTTTGAACTTTAGGATCTGCTCCTACAGCTTGTGACATATAGATACTTAAACTAGGCACTAACTGCATACCATTTGTAGTAGTGATTTGCCACTTTCCATCTGGAGACTTACTTACAGTCTTCATCTTTAAAGTATCTTTCATAGCTACTGCAGAATCATATGCTGTTTTAAAAGCATTTACATAAGGGACATATTCAACATCTCCCATGTTAAGAGTTTCATCTTTTGCTGCTTTTATAAACTCATCTCTTTGATACATCATTGCTGTATCACCAGTCTCCCACCACTTTCCTCCACACTCTTTCTCATCCATACAGTTTTTAAAGTAATTACTAAGACCTACTTGTGTTTCAAAGTTTTTAGTAAAAACCATATCTCTTTGGAGATACTTATCTTCAAGAAGAGGTTTGAAAACATCATATGCAGTATTAACATTCTCTACTCGAGATAAATCCATAGATGCTATTTTATCTATGTCATTTTTTATTTGAGTAAAGTACTGATCTCTGTTCTGAATATTATCTTCCCTACTTAAGCTTGAGTTAAGAAGCTTTCCGTAAACATTACTTAATTTATCATAGCCAGCCTGATACTGAGCCTGCTTAGTTTGTACTACAGATTGTAGTAAGTTTAAATCAGGTTGAAAAGGCTGAATCTCTGGTATATAGTCTGTTATTCCTTGTAAGTATGTAGCCATAGTTTATATTGTAAATATACGGATAAACATTGAGTTTATTTTTGTTTTTCTTAAGTTCCTTGAGGAGGTCCAACTTGTCCTGGATAAATTTGACCATACATATCAAGATACTGTTGATTAGCTTGGGCTTGACTAGCAGCGTTTGACTTTTTACCAGGAACACTACCAAGACCAACTTGTTGACTTGCTATATTAGCTAGTGTCTGTGAATCTAACATACTCAAACTCTTATTACTTCTAAGATTTGCAAATGTACTAGCAAAATCAGGACTTTGTCCAGGTTCAAGTTTTGTTCCTCTATGGAAGTATACTTTACCACCTGTAGTTGGATCTATCTGGAAGTTAGGATTAGTAGTGTTAATATTATAGGTATTAACAGCATTAGTAAGTCTGTTATTACGTGCATCTACAACTCCTTTTGCCAATGCTGTATTACTGTTATCCCAAGCTTGATTAGCCATAACAGTTCTGTCATACATGTTCATAGCTTGGTCTGCATTAGCAAATTCATTTTTATTAGCTGTATCTGCCTTCTGAGCACCAAACTGATTAGTTACTGCAACATCAGCTTGTTGAACTTGAGCCTCAATCATGTTAGCATTCTCAAGAGTCTTACCAAACATATCACTTAATCCAGCAGCAGTCTGTCCTGTACCATATACATTAGCTGCACGAGCTGCAGTATTAAATGCTGACAAAGCTTGTTGCTCTGCTGCTTCAGGACTATGATACATAATCTCTGGAGTTTGCAAATTAACAGGTCTTGACCAAGGTAGATACTTCTTAAGTCTCATAGCATTAGTTGCTGCCAATGCTAGATTAGCATCATCCTGTGCATAGTATCCAAACTTAGTTGGAGCCGGAGTTTCTGGAGTATCTTCCTCTACAGGTTTTGGACCTGGTACTTCTTCAAAATCAGGATCTACTTCTTCAATACTGTCTTCACCGGCAATACCTGTGATCTGACCAGAAGTAGTATTTGTATAGATAGCATCTACAGGAGAGATAGTAGCTTTCTTTCCTGTCTTTTCATCAGCAGCTCCAAACTGTCCTGGTGTAAAACCAGGTGCTTCTTTTCTGTCTGCCAAGTTATCAAATGCTACATATGCAGCTTGTTGTAAAGCAGCACCAACAGCATCTGGCATTGGAATACCAGCAGTAGCAGCAGCTTCAGTTAATTCTTTATTACTGATTCCTCCTGCAGTAGGTGCATTAGCACTACCTTTAACTTTATCCTCTCCCATGTGAGTACCTAAAGCAATGTTACGCTTCTGCATCTGTAAGAAGTTTGCCGCTACTTTATCAGGATCCAGTTCAGCAATCATCTTATCAATATCAACACCTCTAGACTTTAAAGATTTTGGATTCTTCTTTTTAGTGTCTTCCAACATCTTAATAGTCTCATCATAAAGCTTTTGCTTAAGTTCAGGATTATTAGTTATCTGATCCTCAATGTATTGATACTTGTTAGCTCTTTCTTTATTTCCTTTAAATGCTTTATCCAAGTCTTGACCTCTATAGTCAGGATACTGGAAAGCTTTAGACTGAACACGCTTAAACTTACCGTCACCTAAATCAATATAGATTTTACTTTTATCTTTTGCTTCTTTGAAAGCTTTATTTCTTGCTGCTACATATTCTTCTTCAGTTTTGTAATCAGCTCTTTTGATAACAGTAGCATCAGCAGGAATCTTAGCTTTCTTAGTTGCTGATGATGGGGGTGGTCCACCACCTTCCATAATATATAAACCATTATTAGGATCTGTAGGAGCATTCATATGAACTCTTACTTTTCTAAGTCTATCCATTACTCCCAAGTTTCCTTTTTTAGGTATACCACCATATCTTTGAAGATCTGGGTTTTCTGCTTCTTCTGTTGCAAAGTCTTCTTCAACCATCTCATTCTCAGCAGCTTGATTCTCCTCTCCTTCTTCTTGATCCATGTTAGGTAAAACATCTTCCGGCTGAATACTATTTGCTTCCATATAGGGAACAGCAACTAGAGGAATTCCTGTAGGGAAACCTTTCATTGCCTCTTGTAACAAAGCAAGTTTACCAAGCTTCATGTTGTAGTTCTTAATCATCTTCTCTGCAGTATCTTTTGCAAGATCATCTTGAACAGGATCCTGAAGAATTTCACGATATTTATTTATATCATACTTCTTAGCAATTTCAGCTGGAGTATATCCACCTTTCTTTTCAGGCATACCAAACTCTTTTAAAAGTTCAGGATCCTTAATCTTCATTGCTTTAGTATCACTATAGATAAATGAATCTTCTGGGATATTCAAAGGTGTTCCACCAGAGTGATGTCTTTTACCACCAATCTTATAATGAGCAGGTAGACCTCCTTCATTAGGAACTACAACACTCTCACCTCTTTCAGCTTCTACATTAGCTTTATCGCGTGGTACACCCTCTAACATTTTGCGCATACGCATTTGCTTTTCTCCTAAGTCATCCTTACGGTAGTTAGGAGGTGTTTGTTTATAGGGAGCTCCGCCCATTGCGGCAATAGGTAAATTTGTTATTCTTACTTTTCTCATGCTTGTTCCTCCATATTTTTTTTCTTGCATTAATCCTAATTGATTCATTTGATCATAGAACTTGCTATATGAACTAGGATCATTCATAGTTTTAAATTTTTCTCCGGTAAGTTCATATCTATCTACAGCTTTATCTCCTATGTATTGACCTGCCACAATAGTTGGAATGTCTACATCACCGTCATCATATCCAACAGTAGTCTTATATTCTGTTGCACCAGTATTCATACCTAAGCTAGGTCTTTGCATATCTGGAAGAACTTCTCCTGTTTTAGGATTAATAGGTTGATTATACTCAGGAAGTAAATAGATGTTCTGTTCTTTCAATGGTAATCCCAAAGGCATTTCTTTAGGACCACCATTAGCCAGTTTATGAACTCCGTACTTTTTCATAGAATCTTAATCTAAATATTCTACTGTACCACCCATAGCCATAATCTGATGGATAGTATCTTCATCTAAGAAATAAATATTTCCTTCACTGTTTTCATCCCCACCATATTTACTCATCATCATACCAGTGTCTTTACTACCAATTCCTAAATCACCATAGATATTATAATGACCGCGTGCATTATTAATTCCAGTCTCTCTTGTATTTTGAGTAGTAAATATATTTGCAGCAGATAATTCATTAGGTAATTTAGCAGCTTCTTTGTTATAATCATTTCTTTGCTTCAATGCTGTAAGGGCTTCAACACCAGCTTTAGCAACATCTGCATTATCTCTACCGTATTCAAAGTCAGCAGCTGTTGTAACTAAATATGGGTTTTCCATATCTGTTGGAGCAGGTCCTTTAGCAGCAACCATTTGATTATAAATATCTTGGTTAAACTTAGTAGGATCAATACCCCATTGTTCTCCACCACCAACAAATCTATATAGATCTCCACCATAAGCTCTTTTAGTAGTAGAAGGAGCTCCTTGAATCATACCTTGTATTTCACTTGGTGAAAAAGTACCAGCAAAACCAGGAATTCTAATTGCATCAGGTTCTGCTGTTGATGCTGCTGGAGCAGCGGGAACTGCTACTGGAGCAGGACTTGCAGCTTCTCTCTGTCTTTGTGCTGCAATAGCTGCCGCTTCTTTAGCTGCAATCTCAGCATCTTTAGCTCTTTGATCTGCAGTAATTGTATGATCATATTGAGGTGCTGTAATAATTGCACCTGCACCTGGACCTTGTCTTTGAACTTGTGACTTAAATACATTCTGAAGATTTTGTGCAGACTGTTGAGGTGTTGCAGCTGGAGCTTGAGCTGGTCCTACAGCAGGCATACCATATCCAAATTCTATACGTGTAGACTTAGCTTGACCATGTCTTTTTCCAGATAGAGGATCTACTTTACCAAATGGACTCCATCTCCATTTATTTTCTATTGCAGCAACTCTAGCTGGACCAGGTCCTTGTTGTGCTTGAGTGGTAGGTGTAGTAGCTGCAGCAGGTGTAGAACTACTTGTTCCTGTTCCTGTTGTTGCAGTTGTGCTAGTACCTGTACCAGTTGTACTTGTACCAGTAGTTGTTGCTGTACCAGTACCTGTGCTTGTCCCAGTTCCAGTTCCTGTTGTATTTGCAGTACCTGTACCTGTTGTTGTAGTAGTAGATGGTGCTTCTTCTTTCTTATCAGTATTTGTTGTAGAAGGAGCTTCTACTTTTTTAGCTTCTGGCTTTTTACTTCCTGCTTGTTTTTTCTTTTTAGCTTCTTCTTGCTCTAGCATAGCAGCTTCATAATCAGCTTTACTTCTATAAGGGAAAGGATAACCTGAGTCATCATTCTGATCAATTCCTTGAAAAGCACCAGGATATTCAAAACCAGGAATAGGTCCTCCAGGATAATATTGAGGAATACCACCGTAAGCTTTTTGTTCAGCTACTTGTTCTAACTTAGCTTGTTCTCTTTCATTATGTTCTCTAATGATTCTATCTTTCTCAGCTTTACTTCCAGCATGAACCTCACCTAACATTTGAGTATTAGGTGCTAAGTTACGCTTGCTTCTGTGATAAGCTAATCTTTCTTCTCTAGTCATTCCTGCAGTAGGATCATCCTCACTTGCTTTAACTTCCAAAGGAGGTAACCACTTACCTTCAATAAGAGGAGTCTCACCAGGAGCTGCCTTCTTTGTTGGAGGAACTGGAGGAGGAGTTTGCTCTTGATTAGATACTGCCTGTAAAGGAGTAACATTATTTCTTTGAGCAATTTCAGTTTCCATAAGAGCTTGCTCATCTGGATTTGCAAAAGATCTGTCTGGCATATACTGACCATTAGCATCTTTCATTGTATCATATCCACCATAAGGAGTATTGTCAAGAATCATTCTTCTAGACAAAGGATCTAATTGCATGAATGGTGCATTTGCTGGATCATTAGCCGCATTTCTTTGCGCAATGTCCATCATCATCAAGTCTTGTTCATCTTGATTAGCAAATGATCTATCAGGCATGTATTGTCCATTAGGACCTGTCATGACATCAAACCCTCCATAAGGAGTGTTATCAAAAATCATCTTTCTAGTTAATGGATCTAAGTCCATAACACTAGGTCTTGGTGTAGTGTCCTCTACTGGTACATAGTTAATATACTCTTCTTCACCTTCTGGATAAATAGACAAGTTATCTCTCCAGTTGCTTACAGGAGCTTGACGTCTAGTAGAACTAGGAGCAGAACCTGCTGCAGTAGGATAACCTGAAATAGCTTCATCAGGATTAGTAGTATATTGACGCAAAGGAGGATCAACATAGAAATCATTTACAGGATATCTAACTTGTTGATCTGCAGCATCTTGTGCTTGAATATTTTGCTGTTGCTTAACTTTAGGATTAGCTTTATAACTTGCTTCACCTGTCTTTACCGCTAGAGGTTGTCCTTTAGCAGTACCACGAGTTACAACTTGATTTCCTTGTACCCCAATTGTAGGTTTAGTACTGCTGTTAGTTTGCCAAGTATATTTTCCTTGAGGATCTCCACCAGCATTAACTGACCATTCAGAGTTATTTGCTGTATAGGCAGAATCACCAGGAGCATTAAGAGAAACAGTTTGACCTTTAGTATTTAAAGCTTGAGTGATACGCTTAGCATCTCTATTAATCAAGTCGCTATAATATCTAGCTGCTTCAACATCTTCTATTGAATATCTACCAGGTTGTGCAAGTACAGCATTTACATTATTCAACAAGCCATCAAAGTCTTGTTTAGATTTAATTTCTAACATGCTAGTACCAGATGTCTTGTACTTATCAAAAGCACCACCACCATAAAACTTAGGTACTCCTCCATATGCCGATTGAGCAGGATAAATTTCATCCATTAAAGGTTGGTATTTAGAAATACCTTCTAAAGTTTCTGAACCTGCTGCATCTTTCCAATATTGTTCTTCAGGTTTTAAATCTGAAATAGTAACTTGTTTAACATACTGATCACTAAGAGCATTACTAAGATTACCAAAAGCTCCTCTAACATCTGGAGCAGCTTGATTAAACTTTGCATTTATCTTAGAAAGTTTACTATAATCTAACCCTTGAGTATTTTCATCAAAGCCACCACCCCATGCAGCCATAGGCATAGGAGCTTGCATTTGCATAGCTTGATCTAATTCTTCTTGTGTATAAGGAGCATTGTAAGATTGCATAATAGATTTCTCCATAGCAGTCTTAGCTTTTCCTTGTACAGAACCAATGAACTTACCTAACTTCTCATTAGGAAATGTACTGGTTGAATTACTAGCAGAACCTCCCATAGCCATATATCCATATTTAGCAGCGTCATTCTTTTGTTGATCTGCAAAGCTCTGTCCCATTTGGAACATTGGAAGTTGTCCTGATTGTTGACCAGCCATTAAAGCTGCAGCAGTTGCTTGACCACCAACTTCAAAAATATACGGTAGTCCTGGTGTAGGATGACCATAATTAAAAAATTGTTGCATGGTAGGGGCACCACCTTCTTCTAGCTTATAAAGCTTGCCTTGATGTTTTTTGTACATAATTTTATTCAGTTTATCCGCATAGTTAGTTGGATAAGTTTTATATCTTGACGCTGCAGATTTTACTGCTTTGAATATACTGTAGAGTTCTTGCTTCTTACTCATACTGCTAAAATAATGGATATATCTATAAGATAGTTAATTTATTTGTGTTTTCCTATTACCTTGGTGAGTATTGAGACTTGTCATTTGCTAACTTAAATAACATCTTAACAGGTCCGGATACTATACGTCTAAGCACCACGTGTGTAGTATAATGTCTAAACTTCTTTCTTTGAAAAGCCGCTTTAGCATAGTCTAGGTTATTAGGATTAAGGTAACGCTTGTAACCATTTAACTCAGTATCCCATATAGTATTTTGTACAGTAGGATAAGTGTATTCGCCTCTATCTTTAGTTACATCCCAGAACTGATTAAATCTATACTTCTGCTCAACTTTAGTGTAAAGAATATCAATACTATTATTACTAAACTTAGGATAAGTAAGAGTAGATAAGAAATCATTCTTAGGTTGTAGTATCAAATTCAATGTTCCTGATACCTGTTCAGTATTATGAATGATAGCCTGATCAAAGTTAAAGTCTAGAACATGATACATGTCTATACCATTTGCAGCATAGGTATAACATTCTAGATTATATTCTATGTTTTTCAATGTATTAACCTGTTGACCAGTTTGAGCAATGTACTCTACTTCAAAAGGATAATCTACATCATAGAAGTTTGAGAATAAGTCTGTTCTATCATTGTGTCTCCAGATACCGGTTTTATCATTTTGTGTTTGAGTAGTCAAGAAATAGTTTTGACTATTAAATGTCATCTCTGGATGCCAGTCATGGAATGAGATAAAGAACTTAACCTTAGGGTCATAACTTACAGTCCAACTTGTATCATTAAAGTATCTAGAATCTCCTAATATAATAGGAGCGTTAGTACCTTTAAGTTTAAACATATTAGGTGCTATCTCAGGAGCATATAATAAAATTCCTTTATACTCAGGTTTAAGTTGATAGTCTTTCTTACTGAAGTATACAATCTGGTTTGTATTATCAAACACAGACTGACAACCTATACCAATAACAGTATTATCCTGTAATTGAAAATCAGAGAAATCTTCCAATAGAGTATATGGTAAGTATCTATTAAACCACCAACGCATACCTGCAGAGGATATCTCCTGAAGTCCTGTACCGTCTACTCCAAATATCTTACCTTGAGCCTGGCTTATATAGTAAATTCCAACAGGTGTATTGATGATAGATTGTCTACTTTGACATGATCCGTGTTTAAACTGTGGGTCAGCATTAGACAAATTCTGCATTGCTTGAGAGAACAATGAACCATCACCTACTGTAACTTTAGTTCCTGCATCTAGTTCTAATGATTCTGAACCTAAGAATTGAACCGGAGATTCATTCTCAAATAAAATCATAGCACCATTCTTACCTATCTGCTTAATGGCAGTTACTTTAGATGGAAAATCTTTATAGTTTCTGATTAAGTAGATTCTCCAGTTATCTGCTACAGACTGAGTATCCATCTGAGGTAAAGAATATATTACACGCTTAGGATAATAAGTATAACAAGTTTCAGCAACTATAGGATTGTAGTAACGTGTTTGTAAAAAACTCCAAGGTGTCTTATATATTCTATTGATACTCAATGAGTAATCATACTTAAAGTAGTTTCCGGATTTAATAAACTCAGTAGCAAACAACTGCTGTAAGTTAGTTCTTCCGTATGGGTCATAGTGATATTCTGTTTCATCATTACCCCAGTCTCTATAATCTACATTGATCTCAGACTCAACAAAGAAATCTCTTACTCCAGATTGGAATAAGTACATGTATGCATTCTTTTTTGTAAGTCTGAATAAAGAAGCTAATGTTGCTAAGTTTGTAATACCCGTTCCACCAGAGGCTATTGTAATATCACAATCTAAGTTATACTGTCTTGATGCTAAACCTCCTAAAAGAGAACTCATTATATTAGACCAGTTTGAAGAAGATATAGATGATACAGTATCTTGTATTAAAGTATTAGTATCAAACTTAGTAAAGTCAGCCCAGAATCTTGGGTTATTAATCATAGTTCTAAGCCTATAATCAAACTCAGTTCCATCAGGCTGATTCATCAACCAGTCATAGAAATAAAAGAAAGTATTCTTTTCTGTATAACGACCTATATAAGTATCACCACCAAAAATAACACGACTAGAAAATACATAATTAAATGCAGGATTGGCTAGAGGAATAGGATTATTATTGTTTACAATCTCTCTACAGTTTGTAGGAACTTGTATAACAGATTCTAGTTGACCATACTGATTTCTAATTCTTTGTTTAAGACCAGCGTAATAAGATGATGCTGTTGTATTGAAATAATCAAAAGTTCTGTCAGCTGTCTCATCTAACTTATTTATGTTATTGTAAAGAAGTCCAGCATTTCTTGCTGTAGATACTACCTGTAAACTATTATCAACTAAAGATGGATTAGTTATACTTCCATCATCATTAGCTCCTTTTAATTCTAAGGTTACAGCACCCGATCTGTAGATATTATTAATTGTATATCTATCAAAGTTTTGTAACTGATTATTTATATAAACAGCATTTTGAATATAGCGTCTGGTGTTCTGATTTAAATGACTAGCATTCCCTTTAGTGTGTTTATGTAAATTAGCATGAGAATAATATTTCAATGCAAATTGTCTACCTTTTGAAAATACGCGGATCAAATCTAAAACTGAGTCAGCACCTTCTGTAACATAACGAGCAAAGTTTATCAATCCTCCAAAAGCTTTTAATGTTGGGTCCATGCTTCCAGCTTCACTTTGTTCAAATGAACTACTAGTACTAGCACCTATACCTCCTAATGCTGTTATATTTTGAAGATCACCTAGAGCCATACCACCCATTAATGTTGCGTTTGCAGGATCTATAGGTGATACTGCTGTTGCCACAGCATTGCCAACTAATGTACTAATACTACTTAAAAAACCTGATGACGCTGCAGGTACTAGTGAAACTAAACTATTTGCCAGTGGAGGCGCACTACCAACAGTTCCACTGTTAAACATCTGTGAACTATTAATAACTTTAGTTTCTTTACCTCTAACTTTCATTGCAGCATAACCAATACCGGCAGCTATAGAAATAAATAAACTTGTATCTGTTAATAATTTTTGCTTTGGATGTTCATCAACTTCATCAAACTTTCCAGATACATTACCGGATGCTCCTACTTCTCCATATAGCCTTAATTCTTCTGTACCTAAGAAAGGTCTTTTAAAAGAAGTATCTGGAGAGTGAAAAGTAAATAGACGCTTAGAATAATCATTTAAGAAGTACTGTGGTTTATTCCATTTATTTTTTCCATCTGGAACATTCCACTGTTGACTAGTCAAACTTGGATCAGCTCCTAAGTAATTGTAAGGATAGTTTTGATAATAAGTAACTTCATTATTTTCAGGATTAAGATAACTTCTAAGGTTATTAATAATACCTTTAGCAATGATTGTTTGGTTACCTTGTCTTGAACTTCTTAAGATTTCATAGCCTACAATCCCGGGAATAATATTACCATCATTATCTCTAGGCGCTTTAATATTATTAAATCTTACACCTAAAATTCTAATAGCTCTTGGCTCATTAGCATTTGCCATTCTAATTCTAGAAAAGTTTCTAGCATCTCCATCTGATATCTTTGTAGTATTAATAATATCAGCAGGCATCTTATGATGTCTAATAGGTTTTCCACATAGGTCAAAGTTTTCATTACCTACACTAGACCAAGGATGGCTACTAGCATTCCATACTTCAGGTTTATCATCTGGATATTTTTCAGTTGATTCCCAGTAACCCATTTTACCATAAGCTACTATCTTATTAGGAACAAACGGATCATTATCTGCAGGCAATAAACTACCAAGGGATGTGCTATAAGCAGTATTGATCATCTCCCAAATCTTAGGTTGCTCTCCTGCATTGTAAGCATCAAGAGTTCCATTCTTTGTAGCTTGAGCTAACTCAACATTATCTTTACTACCAAGATTAGCAGGAAGATCAGCACCTAATGCATCTATCTCTTTACCTACTTCTTTTGCTCTTCCAGGAATATGATATGAGTTTGATTTATCTCCTGTATTATATACCCAGCGAATAAAAAACGCATACTGCTCATCTCTTAAGTAACCAGTGTCAGAACCTCCTTTTCTATAATAGTCAGGAGCTTGTTCTACCATAACCCACTCAGTATCAATCTGATTAGCTAATGGTTGGTAGTTAAAATCAAATTTAGACTTTGGTCCTACACGCAACATGTAAGGTCCATTCCTATAAATAGCATCTGATTTCTCAAAAACTGGTATTGAGCGCACAACATCTCCTTCAGCTATTCTTTCTAAGCTAGGTGGTAAAGAGTCTACAGATATTTCTAAAGGACCACTTGTACTATAAAAACCTAGACGCTTTGCTTCAGCTTGACTTTTGATATTAGAAAGCACAACTACTTCAACTTCATCAAATCTTTTTGAATCAAGATTCTCAATAAGTATTTTAAGTGATCCTGACTCATCATCATGTTCAAACAAAGGCTGAACATTATCACTTATAAAATAGTCACTAACACGTTGCTGGTTTATTGTATATGCTACAGCAACTCTATAACTACCATTTAACAATGTACCTCCAGATGTACCTCTACTAACTTTAGTACATGGTATAGTCATGTGGCGTGCTAATCTTATAGCATCACAATTTAATTGATAGGGTTCTTTAGGAGTACACTCAGCACATGCAGCATCTTTACACACATAAGGAACTCCGGGCCACGGATCTAAAAATGGAGCATTTCTAATATCTCCTATATTCATGGTTCTATCAGGATTTAATCCATCAGACCAGTATATCTGCCAGCTACAGTCAAAGTTTTCTTTTGCTAAACCAGTAATAAGATTAGATCTCTTTAGACCTAAACAAGGGTCATTAACTACTTTTGAATAAGTACAATCAAGTTCTGAGAAGTATCCTATTTCACACTCACTGTCATTAGTTGAAAAGATAATCCATTTATCACCAATAACATTGATACCGCCTATAATAGTATATGGCGCTGTTGTGCATAAACCATTTGCGGGCTCATTACCCAATAGACCTAAGTCTCCGCCCACAGTAAAGTTGGTAGCATTTCTAGCATGGGACCATGTTCCTTCAGGATAGAAAACATCATCATAGTCTTTTAATAATCCTTGGTTAAAGGAAACTGTTTGACTACTTATATTACCTTGTCCTTGTTGACTACTTTGTTTTGCCATCTTTATACCGCGTTGTTTATTCTATAACCTGGTGCAATATTGTATGACTTAAACATATCATAGTATTTAGCATACATTGCTTTTCTGTTTGTAGCCCATACCTTTTGCATCTCTGCAAAGTTTGGTGTATTCACAATAGACAAAGCATTATTTCTTGCAGCTCTGTGCTCAGCCATAACTAACTGAAGTTGTGTTCCTACATTTTGACCATCCATAATTAAATTTTCTAGAATTCTTTTCTTCAAAGCATATTCATAGTAATCATTAATCATAGGGTGATCTACTACAAGCAAGTTACCGTCATCATCTTCAAGTGTACCTTGGTAGTTTATATATAGGTTACCGGTTTCAAAGTTAGTCCAGATAAAGCCATCTCGGATCCAAGCTTCATCCTGTCCTGTATAGTGTAAGTTAGGACAGCTCTCATCAATAGATGTAGACTTTCTAAACTTAATAGGTACCATTAATTTATAGGTTCTCGTCTGAGTACCCATTACTTGAACTAACTCATAGCTATTACCACACTTAGTTAAACATGTTTGTTCTGGAGGTAATGTTGTGCCATCACATAAAGTAGATTCTACCCAAGGTCTGTAAGATGGTACAACTTCTTGAACATTAGTTCCTTGAGGAACTGGATATGTAACAGAACATTCTCCACAAAGCAGAGCGTAGTTCATTGTATAAAAATCTTCCGGTAACTGAACTTTACATTTTTCAACATCAAGAACTTTCTCTTTAGTCTTGTTTACACGGAGACCTAGATCATAATTAATACGCATGGCTACCTTGATCAGCTGAGCTGGATCAATAGTACCATCTGTTGCAAGACTTCTTAAGTCTGTTCTTACGTCTTCTAATAAAGAATCAAAAGTTCTATATTTTAGGGTGTAGTTGTAATCCATAATTATGATCTTAATAAACTTTGTTTGTCACCAGGATTTGGGTCATTGTTAATCTGCATAGTCTTCATGAAGTCATTAACAACTTGTTGTTCAATCTCCGCAAATAGTTCAGGGGGAATAGAGAATACTTGATCCTGAACTGCTTTACACTTATTATCACATTTAAATAAGTCCAAAGAATCTTCAAATATTCCATCTACTGCAATGGAATCCCACTCTACATCTGGTAAATAAATATAACCATCTAAGATCCAATAGTATTTATTCTTATTATACTTGAATCCTGATGTCTTCTGCATAGCAGTATAAAGCTGAGGACTTGTTCTAAATGCTTCTACAGAAGTATCAATTGACATTACAGATCTTAATAGAGGACCACTAGCTCCTTCCATAATACCTGGAAGTTTCTCTTTAGTTCTTTTAATGATAGCTCCAGATCTGATATCACAGCATGCTTCAATCTTATCTACCTCAATAAGTTCTATACAGCCTAGTCTTGTGAATAGGCTATTAAACTTACCTCTTGTTGTTTGATTATCCTGTCTCTTAATGTAAAGCTTTGCATACTTTAAAATAGAGCTGTAGATAAGCCTGTCAGTGATAAAGGAATCACTGTCAACAGCTTTAATGTTATTTCTAACTCGTGATATTGCCTCAGCTATTGTATTCATTCTTCAAATTCATTATATGTTTTGAGTCTTTCGTTGTTTCTTTCTATGTTTCTTTCAAACTTTTTACCTATACTGATATACTTAGATAACTTAGTATTTTCATCAATATGGATATACTTGTTCCAGTTTTCACTGAATGCTTTAGATACTTCACTCTTTAGTTTTCTAGCAGCTTTAAATACCCAGAGATTATTATCTTGGATTCTGTACTTAACGCTACAGTTACTATAGAAGATCTTACTAGCATAACCTTCTGTGTTCCAGTTCTTATGAGTTACCCGGATTCCGTATTTAATAGACTTTCCATAGTCTACACACTCTTTCTTTATTTTACAAGAGCCCACAAACACATATCCTAAACCTTGAGGTAACTCAACACCTTCTCTGTTATCTACTATATTCTGTAAAACAGTTTCGTTAAACTGCTTGATTATATCTCTTACTTTGGTATGACCAAGTTTAGAAGCATTAGGTACTTTTTCAAGTAATGCTTTATAAAAGTCTATTCCGTCTAACTCTAATCTCTTAGGTCTGTATCTAGGTTTTGATAAGTCTGGTTTATTAAACTGGTTCATCCCTTATTATAATTTAGTAATTTTTTATGGTATAGGCAAATATAAAAAGAAACCCCGAGTTTCCCCGGGGTTTATACTTGTTGTCTATCTAAACCAACAAAAGACAGATTTTCAAGTTTTAAGATTTTGTAGTCACACTAATTGTAGCACTAGTTGATCCAAGATCATCACAAACTGTTTCTACTTTAAAGTAATATGTAGTATTAGGATTAAGCAAAGTATAGGTATAAGAAGTATCAGTTAAACCTGAAATTGTACTCCATGTGCTACCTTGGTTAGATGAAATATATGCTGTATAAGAATCTGCTCCGGTATCTTCCCAAGAGAGAATGATAGCCGTGGTTCCTATATAGGATGGATGAACATTAAATGGAGGTAGACAATCTGTATCCCAGTCTGTAGGATCTGTTGACCACATCTGGTAAACAGTTTCTAAAGAAGCTAGAGGACTTAAAGTCATTCCTTCTGCACCAACATTCTGACCAAAGTTAATAATAGTATAGTTAGGGTTGTGCTTTACACAAGTATCTTGAATAGTTTCAAAACATGGTGTTGGGTCTGGACATCTTGTATCTGGAGGACAAGAGTATGTAGGCATAGTTGTAAGAGGAGTATCCTTACATGTACAACTATTAGATGTGTTTTTACAATTTGAACAAGCCATGATTATGATATTATTACGTTAGCTGAATCTGGACAGTTAATAGTATATAAGTTTTGAGAAGCTGTTACAGAACAATAGTAAGTATCTCCTGTAGTCAATCCTGTGAATATCTTAGTATATGGTGCAACTACAGCTAATACTCCTGTATTAAATGTAGATACAACATTTCCAGAAGCATCTTTTAAATAAATTACATATGTAGTTCCAGATTTTGGATTTTGGAAAGATATTCTATATTGCCCAGCTGCTGGAGAATCTTCAGCAAGATATGTTTCTATAAAGAACGTATTAGTAAACAAAGTTGATTCATTAATACTACAAGTTGTTTTACCATCTTGTGTAACAATACATGCTTCTACTTTTACATTATAGGCTACTAAACTAGCAACAGCATTTCCAGGAGCCATGCTAAAATCTAATGTATAAGGTACATTATTATTTACATCATTAATAATATCTTCTGACGTAGTCATAGTTGTTACAGCTCCCCAAGGATCTGTTACTTTAATAATACCAGAAGTACCTGCACAGAATTCGAAAGCATTATTGATATTACCAGACATAGTAAGATCTGCTGTCAAACGCGCTGTCATAATACCTGATACACTAAATACATTGTCAGCACATGTAACTCCACAACAAGCTTCTACAGTAGTCTTCAAACTCATATATGCATCTCTTAAATCACATACTGTAAGCCACAAGTTACCAAGACTTTCTGCTAGTGTATCAGGAGCCATTGTCCAACCACTAAGGGTAGACATTGAAGGATTAGTGATCGCATCAGATAAAGAAGGACTAGCATTTAAATCAGGGCAACTTAAATTAATAGCTGTAGTAATTTCAGTAGGAGTTCCTGTTGCAGATCTCAAATTACAAAACTGTAACTCTAACTCTTCAGCAAAATCTACAATAGGAATATCAGTAGATGTAGGTAAAATACATACACTAGCAGGAACAGTAGGCTGAACAGGATCTGTATTACAAGGTAACACACATGCTTCAAGAGTCTCTAAGCGAACCTCATGATCTGTAAGTGTGTTATTAATTGTAGAAATCTGGGTTGTGATATTACATACCTTAACGGCAATAGCCTGAGCATATTCACCCAAAGGCATTGTAGTAATATTATTACCAAAGTTATCCGTGTATTGAAAACATGTTGCAATTGGCATCTCACATGCCTTAACATCATCACAAGTAAAGTTACCTGTTGATGTTCCAGGAGTAATACCAGCACAAAGAGTATCCAAAATAAATTGGATAAGGTCATGAATGTTTTCAGGTTTAGGACAAATAGGAGGGAAACATGATACGTCAAATCCAGTAATATCCAACTGCTCTACAAGAGTAGTTAATTCTGCAGCTAACTTAGCTGTAACATCAGAAATACTATCTCCTCTACACAAGTTAATTAAAGGAATATCTGGACCTTGCCATATTACACAGTTGCTTGAAACTGGTGCACAGTTCTTTTGTGTATCTTGAGGGGTAATTGGTATTGCCATCTTATATATAATTTACATTATTTTTATTTAGTTTCAAAATAAGCTAGGTTTATTCTGGTTCGGGACATACAACAGGAGTTACAGGTGTAGTAATAGTACATTCTGATTCATTGTATATCATGTCTAAATCAGATAGTTCTTTTCTCATCCAGGTCTTTTCTAGAGTAAGATTATCACAGAAGTTATTAATGCCATACTTTAAAGATCTAAATAGATCATAGTAAGCATTAGCAAACTTAACATTGTCTCTAATATCTTGTTCTGAAACTGTTACTGCTGAAAAAGTTCTATCAGGTTTAGGTTCTATGCGTGTGTATTGAGCTGGTTCTAAAACAACTGTATCTTCACATGTAGCATATGACTGTGTTACTGTAACTGCTTCAGATCCCTCTAGACAAAGAGTAGCTTCACCAACAATCCAGAATTTTCCAGGATACTCCTGTAGAGAAACAACAACGCCCTCATATACAGAAATATTATTTGCTAGAATAGTTTCAGATGGCTTATTACAATTGGTTAAAGTATTACAGTCTAATGTTGGGCAAATGGATCCCTCTGGTAATTCAGATAATACTGTAATAGTATTTGCATCAAGCACAGGGTCTCCTAGCTCAACAATACAAGCATCTAATCCAGGATCATCACAAAGACCTCCGTATATACCTCTTGCTATAAAGTTAGTATATGGGAAGTTAGGATCCGTAGTACTTATAAGATACCAATATGGAGTAACGGGTGGTGTAACAGTATTATAGATATCAGGCATAAGAGTATCATAGATGGATGGGTAACCATCATCTTGTTCACTCTCATATACAGTAATAGGTATTGCAATAGTAGCTCCAGCAGGATCTGAGCAATCAGACCCTAGGAGACAGTATTTATAACATTGAGTAGCCATTTTTTATATTTTAGTGTTGATATTCAAAACAGCAAGGACAATCAGGATAGTCTTGACTTACTGTTACAGTTTGTAATTCATCAGTTACAGCTTGTGTAGGTAAAGAGACTGTCCAACAAAGTTTTGGATAATCTAAGAGAACTACAACCTTACCTAAATAATCTGCTATGTCTTCTTGTTTAGTATAGATAGATATATTGGAATTATCTGCACAGGTAGTTAACTGATACACAGTTGGGTTACAATCAGTACAAGATAAGAATGTATCTGTTATTGCAATATTTGTATAAGTATCACAATAATCTTTATCTGAGAAAGCTACTTTATAACATCCTGTAATAGGTGATCCATCAATACTTAAGTTTACAACATTACCTACATCTAAAGACAAGTCATTTGTTGTGCAGTATAGCGGAGTATCTAAATCATCACAAGAGTAAATATTATAAATACAAGGTTGAATATTAAGAGTTTTCTCACACTCACATCTTACATTAGTCTCATAAGGAACTGGGGTACATCCTTCTCCACAGTCTACAGGTAAAGATGTAACACAAATACCTGCTGCAATATTAGGAGCTAAAGTTTCAGCAGCTGTATTAAAATAATCTACATAAGCATCAGGATCACCTAGTTCATTGAGGCTACACATTGGAGCATAAGGACTTGTGGTAGCACATTGATTCATAGCATAAGGATCAAAAACTAAACTAGCATTTTGAACCAATGTGTTATAAACAGATGGTAACGTGGGCCAGTTAGGTGCTGATGAAGAATAATCTGTAATGTGTGTAGTTGATACAACATTGGCATAAATTAATCTTCCAAATGTTGTACCCGTAGCTTGGTTTGTAAGTCCTGTTAAACCTAAATGACCGCCCGCTATAGGATTGGGAGGTCTATAACCATCTGTAGAAATATAATAAGGACTTGTTACATCTTGAGAAGGAGGAAAGATATGAGTTTGAAAATCCATAGCTCCTATTACAGCAACTCTGTAAGCATTATAACCTTCAATTGTTGGTGATAATCCCGGATTTTGAGATGCTGGTAAAACAGTTCTAAGATCTGTAATTACTTGAAGACTACCATTTTGAATATTACCTACAAGAATTGCTAATGTGATATGAACACCTAAAGTATTTTTTAGATAGTCTGACATTTCCATGGCATTTTCAAAAATAGCACACTTATCACAATCTGTAAGTAATCCATCTCCACCTGCTCCTGGATTAGTTTCCCTTCCACACGGTGCTGTACTATTTAGAGTTACTGTAAATGTTTGAGAATCTCCTAACTGATTATCCAAAGTAAATGAATAAGAAGGATCTAAAGGACTTACACCACTTGCTGTCAATGATGCTGGAAAACCATCTGTAACTAAGATCATTTTTTTATTTGCCCCTGATGTTGAAGCAATGGGATCAAAAATCATATTAGTAGCTTGTTCAAATCCAGCAGCTGTATTAGTACCTCCTGATACGGTTATTCCGGGTAAGGTAGTATTAATATATGTGTCAATTGTAGCAATGTCACCTGTTAAATCTAAAACATAGGAAGGTCCTGTGGGGGCTGTTCCGGCAAATACACAAAATCCTATTTTAATAAGTCCGTTGTTAAGACCATCTGTAATGTTAGGTGTAGCAATAACTTCATTTAAGAAGTCCCGCATCCCTATTCTTTCTGTACTTGTTACAGAACCTCCAATATCAAGGATAAACATTACATCTGTTTCTGGACAGTTATCTGATAATACACATACATTTTCTACTGCATCGTATGTAGATCCTTCTGGACATTGATCAGGACTAACTGTTACACCTTCACATGTATCATATGCTACTTTAGTATAAGTATCCGGACATGTTCCACACTCATAGTTTACACCTTTGATATCTACTACTGTACTAGGAGTTGTAGATATCTGAGTAAGTGTAACACCACTATCTGATGTTTTATAAATTACATCATTAATACATACGTATCCAGATGTATCATCATAAAAATACATTCCTATAATAAGATCAGAGGGAAGACCTATTCTTTGTTGAGTCCAGCTTATACCTCCGTTAATGGATTTATATACAGCACCGGCTCCACCTCCAGCATACATTATAGTACTAGAAACAATTGAAAGTTTAGCTCCTGTACCAGCTGTATTAGGAAATGTAAATGTTAGAGGATAAGTAAATACGCTACCTCCATTTGTTGATCTGATTACTTGTTGACTATTAACAGCAATAAACTTTGTATAGTCAGGACTAAGCCACATATCTGTTATAGGCTTAGTTTCATCAGCAGGAGCGTAGTTAGACATATATGTCCAGTTTGCTCCACCATCTAATGTTTTATAAATCTTAGTATTGAGTACACCATTGCCTTTAGACAAAGCAAGCATACCTACGTTCTCTGCTGCAAAATAAGCTGACGAGTAAACTACTGTGTCACCATATAGAACAGTAAAAGAAGGACAGTCTGCTACAAAATAAAAACTATCTCCACCATCTAAAGATTTAAACATACCGTCTAAACCTACTATTATAATAGTCTGAGAGTCTATATATGAAATTGATGCACTATTAAGATTAATAGGAAAGGATCCCCAGTCACCTGTAGGTGTATTTAGAGTTGTCCCGTTATCTGTAGATACTCTAATAACATCTGAGGATCCTACTCTACCGGTAAATATAACCTTATTACCATTACTAGGATCTACGCCAATAGACCCAGTAGCTCCACTGAATACAGATGAATAACCAGGTATATCTACAAACGGTAATAAGTCTGTAGAATATGCTGCATTTGCACCAGCCCTAGTAACATAATATGATTTTATTATACTCATTTACTTTTTCTTTTCTTTGTTTAAAAGCTCAGCTTTTGTTAGAGCTGAGATACATTTAGTACATCCTACTTTTCCTGTAGAAGTTGTTCTTCTTTGACATCCGCAGCTCATTGCTGCTCCGCAGTTACTACATTTTGCCATATTTGTTGGTTTTTATTGGTTAGCATGTTTCACAGCCACAACCACAACTTAATTTAGTAAGGCGCTTCATGACATATTTGTACATATCCATGCCTTGACTTGGGTTGTGACAATATTCAACTTTTGCTTTAGCTGCTTTAAGCATTACTGAAAGCATTTGAATTTCTCTTAATTTATCTTTGATAAGACCTTGAGGTTCAGATAAAGGTAGATCTAAACAACAAAGTAATTCTTGAATCTTAACCAATGCCTGAGAAATTCTCAAGTGATTATATTCCACATAGACAATATCATTAGGTGCAATGCTGTATTTTACAACATATACCCCATCAGGAATAAGACTACGTGTAGTATCACAGTTTGAGGTTTGGATTCCCAACTCACAAGCTGTAATGTTCTTAGCAAAATCAATTGAGCTTGGTACTACCACAACTGATTCTGTAAATCCTGGTACTGTAATGTTTATTGTTAAACACTCAGGAGTAATATTAGGATCATATGTACTCATATCCACAACTCTCAATACACACGTATTAAGAGTATCTGGAATATCTAAAGCTAATTGATGTTTTGCCATACTATTAAGTTACAAATATATTGTGTAAAAATAAAAAAGGGAAGGGAATTTTTGAATCCCTTCCCCCTTTTAGAACAGTTAAGTTTTTATTAGTATCCTCCTACCAAAGGACATACTGCAGCAGGTGTATAAGTAGTATTGATTGTGTAAGTTGTACCACCATCTTCGGTTGTAAACAACTCATCATTACCAGCAGCTGCCAACCAAGCACCCAAGAAAGTTTCAAGAGCTGCTCCATTGTAACCATTATCAACAACAATCTCTAACAAGTATTGATCATTATCAAAAGTACTTGATGGGTTATTGAAACGTGGTACATTATGTTGGATATAGTATGCATCATACAAACTAGTTTGATCAATTGCATTAAATACATCTGTACCATTAGTAATCTCACGGATACGCAAGTCCATACCAGTGTATACAGGTTGTTGCATATATGCTTCAGTCAAGATCAACTTACGCAAGAAAGTCTCTCCTGATCCATTTAATTGCTGACCTTTACAAACTGTAGTAACACATACTCCACCAAAAATACAAGGATCTCCACCCAAGTCTACTTCAGAAGCATAAATTTGAACAGGCTCCAATTTAGAAATGATAGAATCATTAGGATAGAAAGTACATGTATTGAAAGTAGTATCTACATAAGCACCAGTCAACAACAAACCTACCAAGTAGTTATCATCAGTTGCATTAGCTGCATCATAAGAAGCTTGCTTAGTAGTATAGTAAGTCCAAGCTGCACCACCGTTAGTTGAGATAGCCACTTTAGCTTCAATGAACTTATTCATGATTGGGTTGCTATTAATAGCAGCCATCCACTCATCATAAACCATAGTTGGGTCAACTGCTTCAACAGTAGCAGGATCTGCGCAACAACCAGTGTAAGCACTTACAGTCAAGTAAGCATTGTGGGTCAATGTACGCAAAGCTGGAGAACCTTTAACATCAATACGCAAGTTGTAAGTACCTCCGCACAAGTATTCTTTTTTACAATTCAAACCATCAGCAACATCTTCCATGTTACCTACAGCAAGTTGTGATTGATTACCTAATCCACCATTTACACGGTAAACATTAGAAATGTACTTAGGGTTAATCAACTTAGATTTTACAGACTCTTTGTAACCTCCTGCAAAAGGTCCAATTTTGTCATTAGTGTGAATTGAACCAGCTACCAAATACAAAGGTGCAGATGTAGGAGTAGCTACAGGCGCCCATGATTTAGTATAGAATCCAAATTCTCCCAATGCTAATGCATTAGTGTTTGTTGCAGTTTCAAAACCACTTGTTCCCACAAAGGTTTTGTTGAAAGCATGATTAAAATAACTCATAGTTTTTTGTGTTTATAAATATATACTAACAATATAGGAAGTTTTTATATAACTTCCAAATATTATTTCAAGAACAAAAGTTTATACTTAGCAGAATTAAGTGTAGACTTAATAGTATCAAGATCATTTACTAACTCAGAATATGGCATCTTAGACTGTAAGTCAGTTACCATTTCTGTAAGGTCTCTAATATAATCAATACCATTTTCTACAGAACCTAATACTTTAGGAGCTGCTTCAGTATAAGATAAAAGTTTTTCAGCAGCGCCTTGGAATCCTTCTGCTAAATCATCAGCATGTCCAGGTAATGCATCATAAAGATCATTTAGTGCTTTATGTGCAGCATATGATCCTGTACCTGTTACTTTTAAATGTAGTTTATGAAAGCTAGTTGCAGCATTCATAAGTTCTGATACACATGCTGATGTCATAGTATCAATAGATCCTTTTCCAGAACTCACTGTTGGAGCAGACATGCTTGCAGATCTTTTTAGCAATTGTCTTGATGGGTTTTCAGCCATTATTTATTATGTATTTAATTGTTCTGATGATTGAGCAAGTTGATATTGAGTAATAGATTCAATATCACCAGAAAGAATCTTAACTGCTTCATCTACTAAGATCTCAGCAATGTCTTCTTTAAACTCACATGTAACATCTTGTGTTGCTACCTCTAGAGTATATGGATCAAGACATCCGGAGATCTGAATCATCCTGGGCATACGGTAATACATCAACTTAGTATCTATAAGATTAAATTCACCATTAGTGTAAATTCTAAGTTTATTTCCTATAAGAGTACAGAAAGTTTCTCCCCATTCAAAACTTGGCTTCTTTAAGTAGTCATCCAATAGGATAGATATATTTTCTTCTTCCGCTAAATAAGTTACATTGACATGCATTCTATCTGGACAACAGTCTGTTGCTCCATAGGTATCAAGTCTTTTAAAACCTAAATAATCAGAAGGAAGATCTGCGTCAAAGTATATGGGATGATTATATAGGTCTATAGGAATCTCCTTTAGAATAACCTGAAGGTCATCTATTCTTACAGTACTAGCTTCGCTACCAGTTTTAGCAAGGTTATTACCCTCTATCTGGCGACGGCACCATTGAAGCTGACCTTTATTAAATGCCTCAACCATCTGCCAACATTCAAAGTTGTCATAGTCAGAGCTATCTAACTTGTTAAGCCTTTGCTTAATTTTTAACTGTAAGGTAGTATTATTCATTATCCTTTAACTCTTTTCAAACGGGGATTAGCTTTTTTAGCTGCAGGTGATGCTTTACGAGAAGATGATGCTAAGATAGCAGAAGCTGCTTCTTTAGATACACCTTGTTTAGCAGCAATCTTAGCTGCCACTGCTTTAAAACCAGGATGAGCTGCACCACCTTTTTTAAACACACCACGTCCCTTAAGAACATCTGCTTGTGTAGTTTTACCATCTTTGTTAAGATCAGGAAAAGATCCACCATCTTTATACTTCATGGATCCTCCACATTTCATACATTTCTTTGCCATAATATATTTAGTTTAGCACTTCCATTTACGAAGTGATTTATTAATTCTACTATTTGGATCTTTAGCTGTTTTAGAGGAAGTAAGTTTCTTCTTCATACCTTCCATTCTAGCACAGAATGATCTCTTTCTGGGACCTCCTTCTGGCTGTGGTGCTTTTAAATCTGAACCAGGATTCTGTCTTTCATAAGACTTTCTTCCTTTTTCATTAAGACCTCCTGAAGGTGCCTTACCAGCTTTACGTGTCCATGCAGCAGATTTCGCCATAGTTTTAATTATATACTCTGATTTCTACAAAAGTAAGAGATAACGCATCATCTGTATTAGCTCCTGTAACATCTTTTACTATTACATAAGCCTGGTCTTCTGAATCAATTTTTGTTTGAACATAGGCACCATCAGATCCATCAGGAAGAGGACCAACTTTCATAGCTGTTTTATTTAGTGTCCATGTTCCATATGATTCGGCAACATATACACCTGTTTCTAATCTATACCAATCTAATGTCTCACCTAATGTATCTTCTAGTACAGTAGCAACTGGAGCGTTATCATCAGTCTGAGTTAATAAAGCAGAATATACTTTATAAGATGGTGTGACGGTAATATATGGAGAAATCAATGCAGCAAACTCTTTAAGAGTTTTACCTATATGACTCCAAACATGAAAAAATTTAGTATTTGCCATTGTTATTAAGGATTAGATTTTGCTGCATCACGCGCATTTAACTCATCTAGTTTAGCTTGAATACGTGCTTTGTTAATACTTCTAGGAGTTTCCTCAACAGACATTGTCATCATAGTTGGTTCAGATGAACTTTGATTTTTTAATGCTGCAAATAAGGCTATTTTTTCTTCTTGTGTTTTAGGATAGTTTCTCATAATTATAAATATTAATCAAAAAAGTAAGTAAGTTCAGGACTTTGATCACAGTAAGAAGCATATAAGAACTCTATTTCAAAGTTGATATCTCCTCTTAAAAATGTTGCTGTCTCAGCATATCCATGTAAAATTATATTATAGTAGTTATAAAACTCATTATAATTTTCACTTGAAAAAGCATCAACTTCAACAGTAGCTTGTGATAAAGGAACATATGATTCATTATTAGGATCCTCCATTATAGCACCTAAACTAAATGGGGTAACTATCTGATAATTTCCATCAAATGCTGTCACAGTAATATTTGTTTTTGATAAATAAAATACATTACAGTCAGCTGAAGTAACTGTTTCAATTGTACCTAAATACTGATTAAAGTAATTGTTTGTTTCATCAATACTCATTAAACCAGAAAACTTATACTTATGAAAAACAAGATTGGGATTATCATTAGTTGTTGTAATGGTATCTTGCAATTTTGTTAGAGTAGGTGTAAGCATAAATGGATAAATATCAAATGCTGTAGTCTTAATATTTTCTACATCCACTTTTCCATCTACAAGTTCATTGAGTTGACCTATTACAGCAGGTGCAGCATCAGATGGTTTTCTGACACTAGGGTTAGGTGATTGAGGTTTAAATCTTTTCATGTTATTTTTTCTTTTTACGCATTAACATTTTCTCACGCTTTTCTTCTTTCTTACCTTCTGATTTTTCATGTTTCATAGCAGCAGCTTTAGAAGAGTAGCGCTCCTCAGCTTTAGTACCTTTGTACTCAATGATCTTTTTCTTAGCCATTATTTCTTAAGTTTACGTGTAGGAGCTGATGTTTTAACAATACCACCTAAAGCTTTGATTTGCTCTTGAGCATATCCTTGTGCAGCTTTCATTCTAGCAGTGTTCTTTTTAATTTCTTCTGCTTGACGCAATGTATCTAGATCCCATCTAGCTTGCATCTTTTTTTCCTCTGCAGACATATTCATCTTTGCCATATTATCTATAGTTTTTAGATTTTTGTTTTGCTGATTTAGGCTGAGAAACAAATTGTTTACCTTTTCTATTACCCTCAGCTTTTGCCTTATTAGTAGCAGCTTTCTCACCAGAAGTTAAAGCATCCCATGCTTTTTCAGGTAGATATCTCTTCTTACCTTTAGAAGGAACTTCTTTAGAAGAACCTTTCTTTTTATTAGCATGAGTGCCTGAAGTCATCCACTTTTGATCACTCCAGTCCTTTAAACTCTTTTGTGATTTAGCTAGACCCATTATTTGTACCCTCCACCTTTAGATTTATACTCACGAGCAAGTAGCTGCGCCTTACGCGCAGACCACTCACCAGGATCACCACCTTTAGAGCCAGCCTTTATCTTATTAAATAAAGACTTTCTCATACCAGGTTTTGTATAGTTACCAGCTTCGTTTACTTTGGATTTAGTCTTCTTAACTGCCATACTAATAAGATACTAATTATTCCAGTACTTTTCTACTTTTTTGGTAATTTCTACTAGAACAGTTTCATTAAGAGGACTCTTTAAGAACTCAACAATCTCTGCTTGATTACGTCCTAGCATAGCATTTTGTTCCTTATAGTAAATAAATCCGTCTGTTCTAGTCATAAACATCTTATAGTAGATAGCATCTTTAACCATTGCTTTCAACTTAAGTGTTTCCATATCCATGTTACAAGCATCTAAGAAAGTCTGAGCTGCTCTTTGTGGACTTCTTTCTGATCCTTCACCATTGATGTACTTATCCATAATGTCATAAACTACATCATGTGGTGTAGACTTCTTATACTGAGCTGATGCAATATCTACAATCTTAGCTACATACATCAACTTACTGATATTCTTTTCATAAAGCTTCTGAAGTTCAGACAATGCTTTATTACGTAATTTCTTAAGTTCTGTTTTACTAGATACAGTTTCTTCAAATCTATCTAGGAAAAACTTACTTGTTTTACTACGGCTACGGGCATCTTCGTATGATTTAGCAACCATACTAAAACCTCCTGCTGCAATAGCATATAACTTAATCCTGTCATAAGGATCATTCTTTGGATCTAAGAATACTGGTTCATTACCACATCTAATTGTAATCTTAGACCAGAATTCATCGTTGTCTGGCTTAAGTAATTTTACTTTATTCCAAAACTGAGGATCATCTATCTCAATAACATTAGCAGCTAGTTCTTTTTCTAGTTCTGCTATAGCTGTTCTGATTTCTTTAATCTTTGCCTCTCTTTCTTCTACATCTCTAATGTTTTTAACATCAGGTGCAAATTCATTAAGCCCTGTAACATAGCGCTTAATTCCGTTGTTTTCTAGACATGCTAGTTGCTCTTCATGGAATACTCCATCATAAAGAGCTAAACCGTACTTCTCTAATCCCATATTTTCTATACGGTCATTGAAGTACGGTTTAATGGTAATTGCTCCTTTTTCTTTTAGAAAGCCTTCTACTTTAGTAAAACTCATAATGTTGGTTTATTGGTTTATGTATAACAAAGGTAATTAGAATTAACTAATTACCAAAAAGTGAATTTTGTAAGGTGCTGTTTGAACAGGTACTGTAGCACTAGAAATAATATTTATTCCAAAAGAACCATCTGTTCTATTAAAAATAGCAACATCAACTCTATCAGAAGCATCAGCTGTAGATGGATATTCTACAGTAAGTAAAATAGTGCTAGATGCTGTAGCAAAAGAATTATTTACAATAAATGATGCAGATGGTTGTCCAGTGTTTAAAATACTTTGCATAGTAATAACACCAGCATAAGCATCAATAGTTACAGGAGTAACTGTACCACCAGTTTGAGTTACAGCAGTAGGTGAAGTAACACGTGTAGCAAGTTTGTTTACGTGACCTATGCGTGCTACATTAGAATCTCCCTTACTAGAGAAATACTTTTTATAGTTAAAAATGTCTATAAATGCCATTGTTTTAAATTTTTAGGATAAGGAAAGGGGACCATCACTGATCCCCTCTCTATCATCCATGTTAATATTAGAATGAACCTCCGGTGATTGGGTTACGCATAACAATCTTCAACACCTTGGTTGGGTCTTTAACCCAGATAGCAGGCATTGTTTGTGTCATGAATACGCGGTATCCATTAAACTGACCAGAAGACTGGAATCCTTGGCTACGTCCCATGTAGTCCATAGTTCCATTTTGGTACCACCACTTCAACTGATTATCCCAGCTAAGTTTCAACATATAGATGTTGTCATTAGTGTTATCTGTGATATCAAAGATAATGAAGCTATAAGAAGACAATGGGAAACCATCAATGATTGGGTTTTCAATGTCATTGGTGTGCAAGTTATCAAAAGCAGGGTTAAGAACAAACTTGACGTTAGCCAAGAATGGGATAACATAGCTAGTGTAAGCAAAACCAAAGTTCAAGTCCATACCTTTACCAGTGATTGCACCAATATCAGCAGCTTGGATCAACAAACCAGAGTTAACAGCTTCACGCTTGATAGCCTCATTAACCATGCGCATACCACCCATACCTGTTTGTACAATCAACTGACGCTTAGGGTCTGGACCTTGGAAGTCAACCTTACCAGCATAGAAGTTGTAAATTTCAGAACGGAACAAGTCCAAGTTGAAACCTGACTTATTATATACACGCTTGAATGAGTTATCCAACTGCTTCCAAAGACCCACAGACAAACGCAAGTCATCTGGACCATCTTGACGTACACGTCCACCTTGTCCCCACATCAAGTAGGTCTCAATGTCAGATGCAACTTTAGTCAAGTGAGCAGCTTCCATAGCAGTCAAGAAAGTACGTGACAAGCTACCATTGTTCATAGCACGCTTCACATAATCCTTACCCATCTTAGAAACCATAGATTCCAAGTTAGTAACTGAAGGATCAGAGTTCTTATCAAAGTTTCTCCAGATCTCAACTACAGGAACTGTACCATCAGCGTTCATACCACCCTTGATCATCAAGTCTGCACGAGATGAAATAGAATAGTGAACGTGAGCTTCAGCACCACCTACGTAGTTATAATACTCACGGAAACCTGACTGGATTTGAATATCAGAGAAACGCTCTCCGTATTCTCCACGTGCAGAACCTTTACGGAAGATCTTAGTACCAGGTTGGAAGTAGTTATACTCTGTAAGATTTAAGCCTTGTGTAGAATCATTGTTTACAAGTTGTACAGTGTAGATGTAACCATTTACTGCAGGGATGATATCATCAGCAGTAATGTACATTTCATAACCATTGTACTTGTCATAAGTAATGATATCTCCGTGACCAAACTCACGACGAGATAACTTGATCTGGAAAGTCTGACCATCAATACCTAGATTAGTCTCTTCACTAAGACCCATGTCATCAACAATGTAAGGAAGATCTTGTACAACTGGTGTTTGCCACTTGTACTCTCCGCGAGCATTGTCTACATTAATAATGTTCTTTCCACCAAAGCTAGACATTTGATAAAGAGGCATTTCTACCTTTTGAACCATTGCCCACAAATCAACGGGGCCCAAGTCCATAGGCTCTGCATTCTTCAACATGTTAACCAAGTGGTAAGAATCTACGTGCGAACTAGCCGCATAATTGGTATCTCGTAGAAATATACCATTGTTTAAAACTGGAGTTGCCATTTTTTATTTATTTATTTAAAAAGGGTTATCTTTTCCAAAAGCCACCATTATTCCTAGGGATTCTGCGCTGAGAAGTTTTATCTTCTTCAACAACAGGAGCACTAGTTGTCATTTTAG